>ERZ795043.27-NODE-27-length-241577-cov-53.904510_pt1 | contig 241577 bp, 245 predicted proteins | sample MGYA00375127_ERZ795043 | MGnify/ENA primary metagenome ERZ795043 (study PRJEB30172, sample SAMN05518447) | compost metagenome | isolation source: Feedstock adapted compost from Newby Island compost facility, Milpitas, CA | place: USA:Newby Island compost...
GTAGCTTAGCCTCTGCCTGCTGGATCTGCCCCTCCAGCTTGGCCTCTACCTGCTGGATTTGCCCTTGTAGCTTAGCCTCTGCCTGCTGGATCTGCCCCTCCAGCTTGGCCTCTACCTGCTGTATCCGCCCTTCCAGCTTGGTTTCCACCTGCTGGATTTGCCCTTGCAGCTTAGCCTCTGCCTGCTGGATCCGCCCCTCCAGCTTGGCTTCCATCCCCTGCATCTCCCCCCTGAGCCCATCAATGCGCCGGGAAAGATCCTGGATCAGGGGGGGAAGCATCTGGACCGTGGTCTCCACGATCCCTTCCAGCTTCTCTAGCCGCTCTAAAAGCCGGTCTTCCGGCATATCTCCATGCTACTCCATCCCCCTTTAGGGGGCTCGTGGTATACTCACCGTCCGATGAGCGCGTCCATCCGCTTCGGCACCGAAGGCTTCCGCGGGGTCATCGCCCGGGAGTTCACCTTCGCCACCCTCCACCGCCTAGCCGAGGCCTACGGCCGCCACCTCCTGGAGCGGGGCGGCGGGCTCGTGGTGGTGGGGCACGACACCCGCTTCCTCGCGGACGCCTTCGCCCGGGCCCTTTCGGGCCACCTCGCGGGGATGGGCCTGAAGGTGGCCCTCCTAAAGGGCCCCGTCCCCACCCCCCTCCTCTCCTTCGCCGTGCGCCACCTCAAGGCGGCGGGCGGGGCCATGCTCACCGCGAGCCACAACCCGCCCCAGTACCTCGGGGTGAAGTTCAAGGACGCCACCGGGGGGCCCATCGCCCAGGAGGAGGCCAAGGCCATCGAGGCCCTGGTCCCCGAGGAGGCCCGGCCCCTGGAGGGGGCCTACGAGACCCTGGACCTCCGGGAGGCCTACTTTGAGGCCCTAAAGGCCCACCTGGACCTGAAGGCCCTCTCCGCCTTTTCCGGCGTCCTCTACCACGACAGCATGGGCGGGGCGGGGGCGGGCTTCCTCAAGGGCTTCCTTCGCCACGTGGGCCTGGAGATCCCCGTAAGGCCCATCCGGGAGGAGCCCCACCCCCTCTTCCACGGGGTGAACCCCGAGCCCATCCCCAAGAACCTGGGGGTGACCCTGGCGGTGCTGGGCCCCGAGACCCCCCCGAGCTTCGCCGTGGCCACGGACGGGGACGCGGACCGGGTGGGGGTGGTCCTCCCCGGCGGGGTCTTCTTCAACCCCCACCAGGTCCTCACCACCCTGGCCCTCTACCGCTTCCGCAAGGGCCATAGGGGCCGGGCGGTGAAGAACTTCGCCGTGACCTGGCTTTTGGACCGCCTGGGGGAACGGCTCGGCTTCGGGGTCACCACCACCCCGGTGGGCTTCAAGTGGATCAAGGAGGAGTTCCTCAAAGGGGACTGCTTCATCGGCGGAGAGGAGTCCGGGGGCGTGGGGTACCCCGAGCACCTCCCCGAGCGGGACGGGATCCTCACAAGCCTCCTTCTCCTGGAGAGCGTGGCCGCCACGGGGAAGGACCTGGCCGAGCAGTTCAAGGAGGTGGAGGCCCTCGCGGGCCTCACCCACGCCTACGACCGCCTGGACCTCCCCTTAAAAGCCCCCCTGGACCTCACCCCCTTCCGCGAACCCCGCCCCCTGGCCGGCCTCACCCCCAAGGGGGTGGACACCCTGGACGGGGTGAAGTGGCTCTATGAAGAGGCCTGGGTCCTCTTCCGGGCCTCGGGCACGGAGTCCGTGGTGCGGATCTACGTGGAGGCCCAAAGCCCCGAGCTCGTCCGGGCGCTTCTGGAGGAGGCGCGGAAGCTCGTGGAAGGGTAGACCCTTGCGCAGGGGAAGAACTCCGGATGTCGGCGGGGGCATCTGCACGGGGGCTTCCTCCCTGCGCATGATAAGCTCCAAGCTTGGGTAGGGGTTACCCCCAGGATGGAAGAAAGGGGTTGCGATGACCGCAAGCGAAACCCATCTTCAGGCCTTAAAGGAAAAAATCACCAACCGCACCGCCATCGTGGGCGTGGTGGGCCTAGGCTACGTGGGCCTCCCCTTCGCCGTGGAAAAGGCCAAGGTCGGTTTCCGGGTTATCGGCGTGGAGCAGAATCCCCGCCGGGCCGAGCTTGTGAACCGGGGGGAAAGCTACATCGCCGACGTGCCCACCGAAGTCCTCAAAGAGGTGGTGGACAAAGGCCTTCTCCGGGCGGAAACGGGCTTTGACCGGGTGGCGGAGATGGACGTGATCGTGATCGCCGTACCTACCCCCCTCACCCGGAACCTGACCCCGGACCTCCAATACGTGGAGCGGGTGACGCGGGAGATCGCCCCCAGGCTCCGCCCGGGGCAGCTCATCAGCCTCGAGTCCACCACCTACCCCGGAACCACCGAGGAGGTCATGCTCCCCATCCTGGAGCAAAGCGGCCTGAAGGTGGAGGAAGACTTCTTCCTGGTCCACTCCCCCGAGCGGGTGGACCCGGGCAACAAGCGCTACACCACCCGGAACACCACCAAGGTGGTGGGCGGGGTAGGCCCCCGCTCCTTGGAGGCTGGGGTCTTCTTCTACAGCCAGACCATTGAGAAGGTGGTGCCCGTCTCCAGCGCCAAGGCCGCCGAGCTGGTGAAGGTCTTTGAGAACACTTTCCGAGCGGTCAACATCGCCCTGGTCAACGAGCTCGCCATGCTATGCGACCGCATGGGGCTCAACGTGTGGGAGGTGCTGGACGCCGCCTTCACCAAGCCCTTCGGCATCATGCCCTTCTACCCGGGCCCCGGGGTGGGAGGGCACTGCATCCCTATTGACCCCCACTACCTGGAGTGGAAGGCCAAGGAGTACAACTTCAACACCCACTTCATCGCCCTGGCGGGGGAGATCAACCGCAAGATGCCCGAGTTCACGGTGGAAAAGGCCTTGCGGGTCCTGGCAGAAGCAGGGGTCCCGGTGAGGGGGGCTAAGGTCCTGGTCCTGGGAGTGGCCTACAAAAAAGACATCCCCGACTACCGGGAAAGCCCGGCCATAGAGGTCATCCGCGGCCTTCGGCGTCTCGGGGCGGAGGTGGAGTACCACGACCCCCACGTGCCCCGCTTCGCCGAAGAGGGCCTCGCCATGGAGAGCGTACCCCTGAGCGAGGAAAGGGTCCGGGAGAAGGACCTCGTCCTCATCGCCACGGACCACTCGGCCTTTGACTACAAGGCCATCGTGGCCCAGGCCCGGCGGGTGCTGGACGCCCGGGGGGCCACCCGACACCTGCCCCGGGAGCTCACGGAAGGGAAGGTGGTCCTCCTATGACCCGCTTCGCCCTCACCGGACTTGCGGGCTACATCGCCCCCCGCCACCTCAAGGCCATCAAGGAGGTGGGCGGGGTCCTGGTGGCGGGCCTGGACCCGGCCACCAACGTGGGGATTGTGGACAGCTTCTTCCCCGAGGCCGAGTTCTTCACCGAGCCCGAGGCCTTTGAGGCCTACCTGGAAGACCTTCGCGACCGGGGGGAGGGGGTGGACTACCTTTCCATCGCCAGCCCCAACCACCTCCACTACCCCCAGATCCGCATGGCCCTCCGCCTGGGGGCGAACGCCCTCTCGGAGAAGCCCCTGGTCCTCTGGCCGGAGGAGATCGCGCGCCTCAAGGAGCTCGAGGCCCGCACGGGAAGGCGGGTTTACACCGTGCTCCAGCTCCGGGTCCATCCCAGCCTCCTGGCCCTAAAGGAGCGCCTGGGCCAGGAGAAGGGGGCGAAGGACGTGGTCCTCACCTACGTGACCGGGCGGGGGAAGTGGTACGGGAAGAGCTGGAAGGTGGACGAGGCCAAGAGCGGGGGGCTTGCCACCAACATCGGCATTCACTTCTTTGACCTCCTCGCCTGGCTCTTCGGCAGGGCCCTCCATGTGGAGGTCCACGCGCGGACCCCCACGGTGAACGCAGGCTATTTGGAGCTGGAGGGTGCCCGGGTGCGCTGGTTCCTCTCCATAGACCCCTCCTTCGTGCCCGAGCCCCTGCGCCGCCAGGGAAAGCGCACCTACCGCTCCATCGCCGTGGACGGGGAAGAGGTGGAGTTCTCCGAGGGGTTCACCGACCTCCACACCGAGGTTTACCGCAAGACCCTGGCCGGGGAAGGGTTTGGCCTGGACGAGGCGGCAGAGGCCATCCGCGTGGCGGCCCTTTTGCGCACCCTGCCTTTAAGGCAGCCTTCTCCGGAGACCCGCCATCCTTTCCTGGGGTGAAGCATGGACTACTTCAAGCACGAAAGCGCCTACGTGGACGAAGGGGCCAAGGTCGGCAGGGGTACCCGCATCTGGCACTTCTGCCACGTTATGGCCGGGGCGGAGATCGGGGAAAACTGCACCCTAGGGCAGAACGTCTTTGTGGCCAAGGGAGTGCGCATCGGGAACGGGGTCAAGATTCAAAACAACGTTTCGGTCTACGAGGGCGTGGTTTTGGAGGACGATGTCTTCGTGGGACCCTCGGCCGTCTTCACCAACGTGCGGAACCCCCGTTCTCCCTTCCCCCGGAACCGCCCGGAGGACTACCTCCCCACCCGGGTAAAACGGGGGGCGACCATCGGCGCCAACGCCACCATCGTCTGCGGGGTCACCTTGGGGGAGTGGTGCTTCGTGGCCGCCGGGGCGGTGGTCACCAAGGACGTGCCCCCCTACGCCCTGGTGGCCGGGGTTCCTGCCCGGCGGATCGGGTGGGTGTGCGAGTGCGGGGAAAGATTGCCTTTTGAAGGCGAGGAGACTACCTGCCGAGCCTGTGGCAGGCGTTACCGTCAGGCAGCGCCCGAGCGGGTGGAAAAAGTGTTGTGAGGGGGTCTGGGTGAAGATCCTCAGCGTAGTGGCGCCCGGCCTCAGTTTATCAAGGCGGCGGCGGTATCCCGCGTGCTACGGGCCGTACCGGGGGTAAGAGAGGTACTGGTCCACACCGGCCAGCACTACGACGACAACATGAGCCGGGTGTTCTTTGAAGAGCTGGAGATCCCCGAGCCGGACTACCACCTGGGCATCGGCGGCGGCACCCACGGGCAGAACACGGGGCGGATGCTAGAGGCCATTGAGTCCGTGCTCGTCAAGGAGAGGCCCGACTGGGTCCTGGTCTACGGGGACACGGACAGCACCCTGGCGGGGGCTTTGGCGGCGGTGAAGCTTCACATCCCGGTGGCCCATGTGGAGGCGGGCTTGCGTTCTTTCAACCGCAGGATGCCGGAGGAGATCAACCGGGTGCTCACCGACCATGCTTCTGATGTGCTTTTCGCGCCCACGGAGACCGCGGTGCGCAATCTTCTTCGGGAGGGCATCCCGGAAGATAGAATCCACCTGGTGGGAGACGTGATGTACGACGCCGCCCTTTACTACGGGGTCAAGGCCGAGCGGGAAAGCCGGATCCTGGAACGGCTGGGCCTCGCGCCCAAAGGATACATCCTAGCCACCGTCCACCGGGCGGAGAACACGGACGACCGGGAACGCTTGCGGGTCATTCTTGAGGCCCTGGGCGAGGTACACCAGGAGGTCCCTGTGGTCTTCCCCGTGCACCCCCGGACCCGCAAGCGGGCCGAGGCCTTTGGGCTTGGGGATTACCTGGAGAAGGTGGTGGCCCTCGAGCCCGTGGGTTACCTGGACATGGTCATGCTGGAGAAAAACGCCCGACTGATCGTTACCGACTCGGGAGGCGTGCAGAAGGAAGCCTACTTCTACCGCGTGCCTTGCGTCACCGTGCGGGAGGAAACAGAGTGGGTGGAGCTTGTGGAAGCGGGATGGAACCATCTCGCCGCACCCCAAAACGCCAAGGATCTCACTTTAGCAATCCTCCACCGGATGAGAGCGAAAGGGGCCGAGATAAACCTTTACGGAGACGGGCGGGCATCCCAAAGGATCTCCGATTCTCTCCGAAAGATGGGGAGCGGAGCATGAAGTTCAACAGCAATAAAGTTGCAAACGCTATACCCGTTTATAACCCCCTTCCCGAGGTAGAAGCCCTCTGGCCCGAGCTGGAAGAGGCCTTCCGCCGGGTCATGCGTTCGGGGCAGTACATCCTAGGCCCCGAGGTGGAAGCCTTTGAGCAAGAGGTGGCGGCTTACCTTGGGGTGAAGCACGCCATTGGGGTGAACTCGGGCACAGACGCTCTGGTCATCGCCCTCCGGGCTTTGGGTGTGGGTCCGGGGGACGAGGTGATCACCACCCCCTTCACCTTCTTCGCCACCGCCGAGGCCATCAGCGCCGTGGGCGCGACCCCGGTCTTCGTGGACATAGATCCGAAGACCTTCAACATCAACCCCGACCTGATAGCCCCCGCCATCACCCCCCGCACCAAGGCCATCCTCCCCGTGCACCTCTACGGCCTTCCCGTCGATATGGACCCCATCCTGGAAATCGCCCGCTCCCACGGCCTCAAGGTTCTGGAGGACTGCGCCCAGGCCTTCGGGGCCACCTACAAGGGCAGGAAGGTGGGTACCCTGGGGGACGCCGGGGCCTTCTCCTTCTTCCCCACCAAGAACCTGGGGGGATACGGAGACGGCGGGCTCATCGCCACGAACAGCGATGAGGTGGCCGAGATGGCCCGCATGCTCCGGGCCCACGGCTCCCGCAGGAAGTACTACAACGAGATGATCGGCTATAACTCCAGACTGGACGCCTTGCAGGCCGCCTTTCTCCGGGTGAAGCTCAAGCATGTGGATACCTTCAACGCCCGCCGCCGGGAAGTCGCAGCCCGATACAACGAGCTCCTCCAGGGGATTCCGGGCCTGGTCCTGCCCCCCTTGGCGGAGGGGCATGTTTTCCACCAGTACACCGTCCGCATTCCCGCAGGGCGGGACCGGGTGGCGGAGGAGCTGGCGAGCCAGGGAATTGGCACCATGGTGTACTACCCGGTACCCCTTCACCGGCTTCCGGTCTACGGGTATCCAGAAGGCACCTTCCCCGAGGCCGAACGGGCGAGCCGGGAGGTTCTCTCCTTACCCATGGGCCCCTTTCTAGGTCCCCAGAGCGAACACGTGGCCTTGCGGCTACGAGAGATTCTCGCATGAGGTTCCTCTGGCATCGCGTAAGCAGTAGCCCATTTCTCAAAGGAGTTTTGGCCATCGGCGGAGGAACCGCCCTAGCCCAAGCCCTGGGTGTGGCCGTCATGCCCATTTTGACCCGCCTGTACGACCCGACGGCCATGTCCCTGTGGGGCCTGTTTGTCAGTTTTGTCAGCGTAGCCTCGGTCGCTGTCACCCTACGTTACGAGGTGGCGGTGGTCGCAGCCAAGAAGCGCGAGGAAGCAGAGGCTTTGGTCTTGGGTGCCCTTGTGCTTTCCCTTGTCCTTTCCCTGGTCGGAGGCATCGTCTTTGAAATCTTGCGCCGCAACAACTGGCTGGGCTATGGGCTTTTCCCCGAATGGGCCTCTTGGCTCGCAATCTTGGCCCTGGTGGGCACCAACTGGGGGCTAATCCTTCGCTACTGGGCCACCCGCGAAGGGCTTTTTTCCCTCGTCGGAAAATTCACCATCTGGCAAGCCCTGGGCCGGGCCCTCGGCCAGCTGAGCCTGGCCCTTCTGGGAGGCTCCGGCCTCGTTCTTGGAGAAACGCTTGGGCGCTGGTGGGGATTGGCGGCACTTTGGCGCAGTTGGTCGGCACGAGGTTCAAAGCTCTGGAACCCCGCGGTGCTTTGGCAATACCGGACCTACCCCCTGGTCCAGTTTCCTTCCTCTTTGTTGGACACTTTGGCGCTTATGGCCTTGGTGCCCGTCTTCACTGCAGTGTATGGAGCCCAAATAGGGGGGGGGCTTGCCTTGGCCCAGCGGTTGGTCAATTTTCCCCTCACCTTAATCGGGGGAGCCGTAGCCGATGTGTTTTACAGTGGGGCGGCTACCTTGTCGCGCGGCCAATCGGCTTCATTGCCCCTTCTCTTCTGGAGCACGGCACGGTATCTTTTGATTTTGGCTGTGAGTCTAGGCCTTCTTGTAGGCTTAGCCCTACCGCCCCTAGTAACCTGGCTGTTTGGTGCTGACTGGAGTTCGGTAGAGTATATGATGCGGGCTATGGCTCCTTGGATGAGCGCAAGGCTGGTGGTGAGTCCCTTAAGCAGGCTTATCTTTCTTTCACGCTGGTCTTGGATTAAGCTCATTTATGACTCGGTTTCTTTGGTAGTGGTCACTCTCCCCTTATGGTACCACCTAGAAGGTGCTTATCAGGCTCTGCAAACAGTTTCTTGGCTTAAAACGCTTCAGCTCGTTCTGTATTTTGGCTTATTGGTCTTTGTCCTAGCTGAGCTAGCAAAAACCAAGGGGGAAGAATGAAGGATCTTTTCCAAATAAATCTCACGAGGTATAAATCCAAAAAAGAGGGACAATCCCTCTGGCTTATCGGTGCACCCTTCCATGGTTTAAAGCTGCTCAAGGCAGATGACCTTTTAACGCTCCTTAGGCAAAGTATTAAAGACGGGTCGCTGAGGGAGGGTGAGCTTGCTCAAATTGTTGGAACCATAAGTGGGTTCTGGTCTTTCGTTTGGCGAGTTGACGCAAATATCGTTGTTCTAGCTACGGACGTTATCCGCTCCTTTCCCCTGCTCTACCGCTTTGAGGAAAGTCGCCTTTTAGTCCGCGATGCCTTATCGCCTGAGGACGCCAACGTTGCCCCCACCGACAAGACAAGCCTGCTTGAACTTGCCCTAACCGGATACGTTACCGGGGACAGAACAACCCTGGAGGGCTGGTTTCAGCTGGAAGCAGGGGAGCTGGTTGTTGTTGTCCACCTCCAAGAACAAAAGGTCCGGAAGCTTGTACACACAGCCTTCTTCCCCCTCAATGAGGGCACTTCACCGCTAAACGAGGTTCAATGGGCCGACAGGTTCCTGGAAGTCCTGCTGCAAGCCACCAAGAGGCTGGTAGCTTACGCCCAAGGACGGCCCATTGTCGTCCCGCTAAGCGGGGGCTGGGATTCCCGCACCATCGCCTTGGTATTGAAAAAAGTGGGCTACGAACCCCTCATCGCTTTTTCTTACGGGAAGCCTAAAAACGCGGAAGCTGAGGTTTCCCGACATGTAGCTTCCCAATTAGGCATACCCTGGCTGTTTGCTGAGTATTCTCTGTCCACATGGAGGGAAGCGGCGCAAAGCAGCTGGTTCGCCGAATATTTGTGGTTTGGGCATAACGGCTACGCCGTTCCTCATATCCAGGACCTGCTCGCGATCCGCCTTCTAAAGTCGCAGATTCCTTCCGATGCCGTGGTCGTCCCTGGGCATTCGGGTGACTTTCTTGCCGGCAGTCACATTATTCCTTACCTCAAATTTACTCACAAGATCTCAAGCGCAAGGGCGGAAATTTGGAGGAAGCACTACACTTTGCTTAGTCCCACACTCATAGAAAGCGTTTTCAAGATTAGCTTCAATTTTATTGAAAAGGCGTTACTATGTAGAATAGAAGAAGAGTTGCGTTATCTCTCTCGCACCCTCCATCGCGACTCGCCAAGCGCTCTAACCTTTTACGAAGGATGGGACTGGCGTGAAAGGCAGGCGAAGTTCATCGCAAACTCCGTTCGGGTCTATGAATTCTTCGGCTTTGATTGGTGGATGCCTTTTTGGGATCATGATCTGGTTGATTTTTATAATCAAGTACCCTTTCCCCTACGCATGAACAGACGCTTGCATGGAAGGGTTTTGGAAAGCCTAGAAAGAGCTTTGGGATTGACTCTCAACCAGAACAAAGGGGGTTCTGAATTAACGTCCGAGTTCCAGCCTTATGCGAAAGTTTTATATCATGCTCTACGGAGCTTACCTTTCTTAGGCTCGCTTATTGAGCCACTTAGGGACCAATACGTACGCATAGCACGGAGGCAAGCGCTGGTGGAGGAATACGAAAACCATCCTCTGGCGTGGTATGGTCTTTGGAAGAAGGAAGACTACCTAGACTTTGCGCGATATGCGACCGGAGGTGAAAACGTCAATTCCCTGGTAGCCCTAGAAATCTGTAAAAGATTTTACAAGCAAGCCAAGAAAATGCCGGAGCAACGTGGGAGGGAAACATGATCTACTGGTTGGGTGCTGCCACTTTATTAGCAAGCTCGCTAATCGCATTTACCCTGGTCTGGTTAAATATTCGGATGTTTGGTTTTAGGCCTATAAATCTTCTGATAGGGATTTTGATACTCCTCGATTCCGTGGGTCTAGCCCTTCTGCCGTTTCTAAAAGACCTTCCGCTTCCGTACTTACCTGAGGCTAAATCGGCATACACTTTGAGCGCAAATCGGGAAGATGCTTACTTTTTTCATGTGACAAGCCATCTCCTCGTTCAAGCGCTTTTGCTGATTTATCTTCTCGCCTCTAAGCCCTCCAAATCACTCTTTCTCAAAGGAAGCATCAAGGGCCTACTTCGAAAGGCGATTCAGATCGGTTTTTGGCTAGCGGGACCGCTAGCCCTCTTCTTTTATGTGAAATACTTCTTTTTAGGTCCGGGCATGGAACTGCTACAAGGCTTTCGCCTCAGCTACGCTGACACAACAGAGGCCGTGACCGCAAGATCCCTGGCCAGCTCTCAAGTAGAAAGCGGACAAGGCGCTTTTGGAGCGCAGGTTGCAGCGTTTGTGGTGTGGCCTTGGTTAACGATTTTTCTTCTCCAAAAAGTTCGTTCAGAGCTTGTCTTTTGGTCAATGTGGGGGATACTATGGCTTCTGAGTACCGCTTACGCTCTACAAACGTACCAGAAAGCACCCATGTTGGCTGTCGCCCTTATATACCTAAGTATCGCTCTAAGCAGGAGGGCGCAATTCCGCAGAACGACCCACAGCAAGCAACGTTTGAGTCGCCGTCAAAGTATTGTTTTTTCGGTTGTCGTCCTCGGGGGTTTCCTGGGTAGTGTCCTACTATATAGCATCAACTTCGGTCTCTCTGCAGGCGAGGCCGTAGTAGCTACCATAGGTAGGGTATTCTTGGTTCCTCCAAACACAGAAGCCTTCTGGTTTTTAGTCTACCCAAAGCAAATTGCCTTTCTCGGACCAGCTTATACGTGGAACACAAATATAGACATTATTCGCCAAACCGCCCTTGCAGCCACCGGAGATGTGTTTAGTGCAAATGCCTCTTTTATCGCTACGGGATGGTCAGGGCTTGGATTCTTAGGAGTACTCCTAAATGGTATTGCACTTCTCTTTTACGTACACCTCATTGAGGTCGCCTTCTCACAAAATGCTACCCCATATCTGCGAAACCTGATCCTTGCACTTTTTGCCGTGTCGTTGTTCTTTTTGCTCTCTGGAACCTTAGGAGACTTTCTGTTCAAAGGAGGCCTCACTCCCCTTCTTATTGCATGGAGCCTACCCCTTCCTTCAAGGAAAGGAGGACACCTTGCGCATAGCTTACCTAGCTCATTTCAACTTAAGTCCTGAGAGCGGGGTTGCAAAGAAGATCGCTTCAACAATCACCATCTGGAAAGACTTAAACGCCGAAGTTGTGCTCTACGTGATTACACGCCAAGCGGATGTAGCCGACTGGGCCCTCTCGCTGGGGGGTAAGGCCTTTACCTACACAGGGGGCAGTTATAGTGTCAAAAAGTTATCCGCCATAGACAGGGCTACAAAAGACATTCTTCGGTGGAAACCTCACGCCGTTTACCTAAGGAGGGACTTAGTTTACCCTGGCTACGTGCAGCTTGCTTTGCACCTACCTCTTGTTCAGGAGGTTAACAGCGACGAACTCGCCGAACTAAAGCTTTACAGCCGAATCCAATACCTCTACCACCTTACCACCCGGAACCTCCTTGATCGGCGCACTAGAGGCTGGGTCTTCGTAACCCGGGAGCTTTGCGCAGCCCATCCCTACTTCTCAAAGCTTCCCGGAAGAAAAATCGTCGTCGCCAACGGAATAGACCTAGAGAGGTTTCCCCATTTGCCCCCTTCCACAGCGCCGCAACCGACACTTGCCTTTTTAGGTTATTCCGCTCCCTGGCACGGTGTGGACAAAATCTTAAAGCTGGCCCAGGAGTTCCCGGGATGGCGCTTTCACCTCATAGGCGTTTCTGGGGAGCAGTTTCCCGATTCCCCGCCCAATGTTTATTTTCACGGAAGGCTGAGTTTCTCTGAGTATTTGCCAATACTGACTCAATCTCACGTGGCCATCGGAACGCTTGCTTTACATCGGAAGCACATGAATGAAGCTTCGCCATTAAAGGTCAGGGAATACCTGGCTTTGGGTCTTCCCACGATCATAGGCTACAAAGATACCGACTTCCCCCAAGGTGCTCCTTTCTTACTGGAGCTGCCCAATGTAGAAAACAACGTTGAATCTTCGGCGGATGCCGTGCTTCGTTTCGTAGAGGAGTGGAAGGATAAGCGAGTTCTAAGAAGCGAGATTCTTCATTTAGACCTCAGGAAAAAGGAGCAAGACAGACTTCACTTTCTGAAAGGGGTGGCGAATGTTCTCTAGATCCGCCGAAAGAAAGCCCCTCGTAAGTGTTGGTATACCCTTTCTTAACCCAGGCCCTTACCTGGACCTCGCCGTGCGCTCGGTTTTCGCCCAGACCTACCCGAACTGGGAGCTCATCCTGGTAGACGACGGTTCCACGGATGGCAGTTACGAGCGGGCCACGGCCATCCAGGACCCCCGCGTCCGGGTGCTCCGCGACGGCCAGAACAAGGGCCTGCCCGCGCGGCTGAACGAGATCGTGCGTCTGGCGAAGGGCGAACTGGTGGCGCGGATGGACGCGGACGACGCCATGCACCCTCTGCGCCTGGAAAAGCAGGTGGGCCTTTTGCAGGCCAACTTGGAGCTGGACGGGGTGACCACGGGAGCGTACCTCATAGACGCCGAAGACAGGCCCAGAGCGCTCCTACTGGGCCGCCAACCGTCGGCGCAGGAGGTCCTGGCGCGGGGCGGGTTTCTGCACCCCTCGCTTCTCGCCCGCAAGGCCTGGTTTGAAGCCCACCCCTATTCCCTAGACTATCCCCGGGCCGAAGACCGGGAACTCTTTGTACGGACGTTTAAGACCTCGAGGCTCCACGTGCTTCCTGAGCCTCTTTACTTTTACCGCTGGTTCGGGGTGCCTCGAGGCAGAGCCCTTCGCACGGGATACCGAAACGAAAGGAAAGTTATTTGGAAGTACGGCCCAGGGCTCGTAGGTCTAACGCAGACGCTATCCCTGCTCGCGCTCTCCAAAGGGAAGGAAGTGGCTTCCTGGCTAGCTGAGAAAGTCGGCTTGGAGAATCGCTTTTCCAGAAGGTACGGGTTTACAACTTTAACAGAAGATCAACACAAAGACGCTCTTTCAGCCTTGGAAGCCATAAAGGCCACGCCCGTGCCTGGCTGGGAGCACTAAACGTCATGAAGGCGCACGAACATAAGCCAACAGTGGCCTTGATCGTGCCCTATGCCCCCGCGGTTCCTCTGTTTCGTCGCCCCCTTCTAAAAGAGCTCGCGGGCAGAGGGTTCACTTCCTTGGTCTATGCCCCAGACTGGACAGAAGCCTTAGAAAAAGCACTTGAGCAAGAGAGGGGCGTGAGGGCCCTTCACTACCCCCTGAAGCGCACAAGTATCAGTCCGCTTGCCGACCTCAAAACGCTTCTCTCTCTTGCCGTTTCCCTGGCTCACTCTCAACCTCACCTCGTGCTCACCTTCCAGCCCAAGCCCAACGTCTACGGCATCCTGGCGGCGGCCCTGGCGCGGGTGCCTCTACGGGCGGCGGTGGTGGAGGGGCTGGGTTTTGCCTTCACCCCCGGGGAGGACACGCTAAAGAAGCGGCTGGTGAGGGCGGTCCTCAAGGTGCTCTACCGCTTAAGCTTCGCCTTCGCCCACAAGGTGTTTTTCCTCAACCCAGATGACCTCAAGGAGTTCGTCTCCCAGGGCCTGGTGCGGCCCGAAAAGGCGGTCCTTCTGGGGGGCATCGGGGTGCCCCTGGAGGAGTGGCCCCCCGCCCCGCCGCACCTTGAGCCCCTCACCTTCACCCTCATCGCTCGGCTTCTCAAGGAGAAGGGCGTGCGGGAGTTCGCCGAGGCTGCCCGCCGGGTCAAGGCCAAGCACCCCGAGGCGCGCTTCCTCCTCATCGGCCCCCTGGACACCAACCCTGGCGCGATTCCCGAGGAGGAGGTACGCTCTTGGGTGGGGGAAGGGGTATTGGAGTGGATTCCCTGGACGGACGACGTCCGGCCTTACCTCCGGCAGACGAGCGTCTACGTGCTCCCTTCTTCTTATAGGGAGGGCGTGCCCCGCTCTACCCAGGAGGCCCTGGCCATGGCCCGGCCTGTGATCACCACGGACGCCCCGGGGTGCCGGGAGACGGTGGTGGACGGGGTCAACGGCTTTCTGGTACCCCCTCGGGACCCAGAAGCCTTGGCAGAGGCCATGGAGCGTTTCATCCAAGACCCTTCCCTGGTGGAGCAGATGGGGTGGGAAAGCCGTAAGCTAGCCGAGGAGCGCTTTGACGCCTACAAGATCAACGCTCGCCTTCTGAGCGAGCTTGGAATAAAATGAACCCCGTGTGCCTCCTCCGTTCGCCGACGCTGAAGCGCCTTTTGGACCTGCTGGGGGCCTCTTTTGGCCTCATCGCCTTTGGTCCTCTGATGCTTTATCTCGCCTTCAGGGTCTGGCGGGAGATGGGGAGCCCCGTGCTCTTCCGCCAGGTGCGGCCCGGCCTCCACGGCAAGCCCTTTGTGATGTACAAGTTCCGCACCATGACGGAGGAGCGGGACACCGAGGGAAACCTTCTTCCCGACGAGAAGCGCCTCACCCCTCTGGGCCGGTTCCTGCGCGAGCACAGCCTGGACGAACTCCCCGAGTTCATCAACGTGCTCAAAGGGGAGATGAGCCTGGTGGGCCCGAGGCCCCTCCTGATGGAGTACCTGGAGCGGTACACCCCGGAGCAGGCCCGGCGGCACGAGGTGAAGCCGGGCATCACCGGGTGGGCGCAGGTGAACGGGAGAAACGCGCTTTCGTGGGAAGAGAAGTTTAAGCTTGATGTGTGGTATGTGGACAACTGGAACCTGCTTCTGGACATTAAGATCCTCCTCATGACCCTGGTGAAGGTGTTGCGGCGGGAAGGGATCAGCGCCGAGGGCCACGCTACCATGCCGGAGTTTAAGGGCAACAAGGAAGCCAACCTCCAAAAAGGGGGTGGGAGAGGATGACCAGATTGCTCATATACGGGTCGGGAGGCTTCGCCCGAGAGGTCGCCTGGTTGGCCGAGGAAGCCGGTTACGAAGTGGTCGGCTTCATAGATGACCAGCAGGAGAAAGTAGGCCTGTTCGTAAACGGGATACGCGTTCACTCCTTTGAGGAAGCCAAAGCTTTTGCAGGGGAGGTCCCGCTTGCCATAGCTGTAGGTTCTCCCCAAACGAGAGAAAAGCTTTTCCTGAAAGCCCGCGAAGTGGGTTTTTCTTTCGCCACGCTTGTTCACCCACGCGTGGAGCGCTCCCGGTTTGTTGAAATAGGGGAGGGTACCGTAATTACGGCCGGAAACATACTCACCGTTAACATCCGCCTAGGATTGCAGGTTCAAATAAACCTTGACTGCACCATCGGCCATGATGTGGTGATGGAAGATTTCGCCACTTTGGCCCCAGGAGTACATGTTTCCGGCTGGGTAAGGATTGAAAAGCGTGCCTACGTAGGCACAGGAGCCGTGATCATCAACGGCAAGGAAGATGAACCGATTGTCATAGGGGAAGACGCTGTGGTAGGTGCAGGTGCTGTGGTGACCAAGTCAGTGCCTCCTCGGACCACAGTGGTGGGCGTGCCTGCTAAGCCTCTACAGAAATGAATCGCATTTACCTCTCTCCCCCTCATCTCTCCGGCCTCGAGGGCCAGTTCCTCCAAGAGGCCCTGGAGTCGGGTTGGATCGCTCCCCTAGGCCCCCAGGTGGACGCCTTTGAGCAGGAGTTCGCCGAGGCGGTGGGGGCCAAGCACGCCCTCGCCGTGAGCTCCGGCACGGCGGCCCTCCACCTGGCCCTGATCCTGGCCGGGGTGGGCCCCGGGGACGAGGTGGTGGTCTCCACCCTCACCTTCGCCGCCAGCGCCTTCCCCGTGCTTTACCTGGGCGCCAAGCCCGTGTTCGTGGACAGCGAACGCACCTCCTGGAACATGGACCCAGGCCTCCTCGCCGAGTTCCTGGAGGCCCGGGCCAAGAAGGGGAGGCTTCCCAAGGCGGTGGTGCTGGTGCACCTCTACGGCCAAAGCGCCGACATCGCCCCCATCCAGGCCCTCTGCCAGGAGTACGGGATCCCCCTCGTTGAGGACGCGGCCGAGGCCCTGGGGAGCACCTACCAGGGACGAAGCCCGGGGACCTTTGGCCTCGCCGGGATCTTCTCCTTCAACGGCAACAAGATCATCACCACCTCAGGCGGGGGGATGCTGGTCTCGGAGGACGGCCGCCTGGTCGCCCACGCCCGGAAGCTCGCCACCCAGGCCCGGGAGCCCGTGCCCTGGTATGAGCACCGGGAGGTGGGCTACAACTACCGCATGAGCAACCTTCTGGCGGCCATAGGCCGGGCGCAGCTGAGGACCCTGGAGGAGCGGGTCCAGGCCCGGCGCCGCATCTACGAGCGCTACGTGGCCGGGCTTTCCGACCTTCCCGGCCTCTCCTTCCAACCTGAAGCCCCCTGGGGAAGGCACACCCGCTGGCTCACGGTGATGCTCGTGGACCGGGAGGCCTTCGGCCGGGGCCCGGAAGAGATCCGGCAGGCCCTCGAGGGGCTAGGCATTGAAACCCGGCCCGTATGGAAGCCCCTTCACCTCCAGCCCGTTTTCCACGGGGCGGAAACCGTAGGGGGCGGCGTTGCGGAAGACCTCTTCGCCCGGGGTCTTTGCCTCCCTTCCGGCTCCTCCCTCACCCCGGAGGAGCAGGACCGGGTTATAGAGGCCATTCGGTCCTTGGCGGAGACTTAGGCCACGTTCGGATTTCCCCTTCCCCCCTCTTGAAGGGGGTAGCATGATTCTCGGTATGCGCGGGGCTATTAAGTTCCTGGTAGACCTCCTCCTCTGGACCCTGGCCGCGCCCTTGGCGTTCTTCCTGCGCCTCGAGGGCCTTCCCCCCCAGTATCAAGCCTCCCTCTGGGTCTACACCCTCCTCGGCCTCCCCGTGAAGGCCCTCCTCATCGCCCTCTTCGGCCTCCACCGTCAGGCCTGGAGCCGCGTGGGGGTGCGGGACCTGGTGCGGCTCGCCCTGGCCGTGGGCTTAGGAGGCGCCATCCTCCTCGCCTTCGGCCTCCTCCTAAACGGCTTCCTACCCATGCCGCGAAGCGTGCCCCTGATCTCCAGCGCCCTGGCCTTCCTGGCCATGGGGGGGGTGCGCCTCGGGGTGCGCCTCTACTGGGAGGAGAAAAAAGGAAGGGGCAAGGGGGGAACCCGAAAGCGGGTCCTCATCGTTGGGGCGGGCGAGGCGGGCACCATGGTGGCCCGGGAGATGCTCCGCCACCCGGAGGCGGGCCTCTGCCCGGCAGGCTTTCTGGACGACGACCCCAACAAGCGGGGTCAGACCATCGCTGGGGTCCGGGTGGTGGGGACCCTGGACGACCTCCCCAGGGCGGCCCGGACCCTGGAGGTGGACGAGGTCCTGGTGGCCATCCCCTCGGCTCCTGGTCCCGTGGTGCGCAAGGTGATGGACCTGGCCCGGGCGGTGGGGGTGCCCTACCGCATCCTCCCCGGGATCCACGAGATCCTCTCGGGCCGGGTGCAACTCTCCCAGATCCGGGAGGTGCGCCTGGAGGACCTCCTCCGCCGGGAGCCCGTGCGCCTCAACCTGGAGGAGATCGCGGGCTACCTGGAAGGCCGGGTGGTCCTCGTCACCGGGGCCGGGGGCTCCATCGGAAGCGAGCTCGTGCGCCAGGTGGCCCGCTTCCACCCGGAGCAGGTGATCCTCCTGGGGCGGGGGGAAAACAGCCTCTTCCTGCTGGAGAAGGAGCTCGAGGCCCAATGGCCCGAGCTGCGGCACAAGGTGGTGGTGGCGGACGTGCGGGACCAAGCCCGGCTCCGCCGCGTTTTCCAGACCTACAGGCCCCAGGTGGTCTTCCACGCCGCCGCCCACAAGCACGTGCCCCTGATGGAGGTCCAGCCCGATGAGGCCATCCTCAACAACGTGGGCGGAACGCGCAACGTGGTGGAACTCTCCCTGGAGTTCGGCGTGGAGCGCCTGGTAAACATCTCCACCGACAAGGCGGTGAACCCCACCTCGGTCATGGGGGCGAGCAAGCGGGTGGCGGAGCAGGTGGTGGCCTGGGGGGCCTCGAGGGCCGCCCCGGGACAGGCCTTCGTCTCCGTGCGCTTCGGCAACGTGCTGGGCAGCCGCGGAAGCGTGGTCCCCCTCTTCCTGCAACAGATCAAGCGGGGAGGGCCCGTGACCGTGACCCACCCGGAGATGCGCCGCTACTTCATGACCATCCCCGAGGCCGCCCAGCTGGTTCTCCAGGCCGGGGGCATGGGGGAAAACGGAAGGGTGTACGTCCTGGACATGGGGGAGCCCGTGAGGATTCTTGACCTGGCCAAGGACCTCATCCGGCTCGCGGGCCTCGAGCCCTACCGGGACATAGACATCGTCTTCACCGGGGTGAGGCCCGGGGAGAAGCTCTTTGAGGAGCTCCTCACCGCAGAGGAGGGGACCGAAGCAAGCCGCCACGAGAAGATCTGGGTGGCCAAACTCGGTGCTTTACCCAAGGAGTTCCCGAGGCTCCTGGAAGAGCTTTACCAGGCCGCCCGAAGCGGGGACGAGCACCGGATCCGGGAGCTTCTCGGGAAACTGATCCCCACCTACAAGCCGAACGGCATCCCTGCAGCCAAATCCTCTGAAGACCCCGTATAGTGAGGTCGTTATGGTGGAAACCCCAAGCGAAGAACTCTTCCTAAGGGACATCCTGGAAATCCTCAAGCGCCAGAAGGCCTGGATCCTCACCCTCCCCCTCCTCTTCGGCGCGGTGGCCCTCATCTACGGCTTCTTCATCGCCGAGCCCACCTACGCCTCCACCGCCACCCTGAGCGTGGCCCCGGTGCAGGTGCAGGCCCAGCTGGAGCAGAGGATCCAGGTGCAGCAGGCCACCCCCATCACCTTTGAGGGCCTGAAGGCCCTGGCCCTCTCCGAGGAGGCGGTGGGAGAGGTGTGGGAGGCCCTGAGGAAGGAGGGGAGGCTTCCCACCCGCTGGCAGGACCAGGGGAACCTCAGGGGCATGGAGCGGATGCTCCGGGACCTCGAGGTGAAGGACATCTCCCCTAGGGTCCAGGCGGCAAACCCCAACCAGGTCCCCCCCATCGTCGCGAGCTTCACCGTGAAGGCCCCGGACCCCGAGGTGGCGGCCAAGGCGGCGAACCTCTGGGTGGAGGCGGTGAAGCGCAAGGTGAACGAGATCCCCCTGCAGCGCCTTAAGGCGAGCCTCGCGGCCCTCGAGGAGCAGCTACCCCCCGCGGAGAAGGCCTACCGGGAGGCCCAGGCGAGGTGGGAGGCCTTCCAGAAGGCCACCACCCTCGCCCAGGACAAGGCGGAGCTGGAGGCCAAGACCGGGGAGCGGGTGAGCCTGGACCAGGAGCTCTCCGGCCTGGAGCGGGACCTGGCGGCGGTGCGGGGGCGGATCGCCGCCTTGGAGAAGGAAGCGGCCCGCCAGGCCCAGCTCGTGCCCCTGAACACAAGCCCGGAAAGCCTCGCCATCATCGGCAAGCGCCTCCAGGAGGCCCAGGCCGCCCTGAAGCGGGAGACGGAGAAGGCCAGGCAGGCCTACCTGGCGGCGGCCAAGGCTCTTGAAGTCTTCAAGGAAAAGGAGCGTATTGCCGAGTGGCAAAGTGAGCTCAATCGGCTTTCCGCACGGTTAGCGGAGGTCGGGGTACGCCTGGCCCAGATCTCCACCGAGCGGGCCTCCAAGGAGGCTACCCTGAAGGGGCTGGAGGAAGCCCTTGCCGAGGAACCTAAGGTATTGGACGTCATGCGCGAAGTGGTGGCCGATCCCGTGGTCGCCGCGGCGGTGGCGAAAGGAGACCTGGAAGCCCTTGCAGGGCTAAAGCTCCGGGTGCAGGAGGTGAACCCCGCCTACGCCCCCCTGTTGACCCAAGCCGTGAGTCTGCGCAGCCAAATCCAGGGTCTGGAAGCCGAGGCGCAGGCGTTGCTGAAGGAGCAAGAGGCGATCTCCCAACGCATCGCGTCCTTAAGGAAACTTCTAGCCGCCCAGGAGCGGGAAAAGGAGGCCATCACCCTGGAGTACAACACCAAGAAGGCCGCCTACGAGGCCTTCCGCGCCCGGTACGACCAGATCGCGAACCTCTCGGGAGCGGATCTCGCCTTTGACAACCCCAACCCCGAGTACCAGCGCCTGCGCTCGGCCCTCATAGACGCCCAGGCGGAGGAGGCGAGGCTTCTCGCCAGGAAGGCGGCCCTTCAGGCCCGCATCGCCCAGGTGGACGCCCGCATCAGCGTCCTCAAGGACCGGGTGGCCCGGGCCCAGGTGGAGCAGGACACCCTAAGCCAGGCCCTGGAGCTTGCCAAGAACGCCTACCTGGCCCTGGCCCAGAAGCGCACCGACCTAGGGATCCAGATCGCCAGCAGCCAAGAAGCCTGGGCCTCCATCCTGGCCCCCGCCTACCCCGTCTACGAGAAAGTGGCGCCCAGGCGGGGCCTCCTCTTCGCCCTGGCGGTGGCCTTGGGCCTGATGCTCGGGGTGATGGCGGCCTTCGTGGCCGAGGCCCTAAGGCCCCAGGAGGCCCCCTCCGGGGGAAGCGCATGAACCGGGCGCGCGACTGGATGCGGCAAGCCGAGCGGGACCTTGAGCACGCCCAAAAGAGCCTGGAACTCGGCCACTGGGAATGGGCTTGCTTCGCCGCCCATCAGGCGGCGGAGAAAGCCCTCAAAGCGGTTTATTTCGCCTTGGGGGCCGAGGCCTTCGGCCATGCGCTCACCCACCTCTTGGCCGGCCTTCATGAACGGCTCAACTTGACCCCCGAGCTCAGGCGCTGCGCCCTGGTGCTGGATAGGCTCTACATCCCCACGCGCTATCCGGACAGCTGGGAGGCGGGTGCCCCCCTGGACTACTATGGAGAGGAGGAGGCCCGGGATGCGCTCCTTTGTGCAGGAGAAATCCTACGGTTCGGTCAAAGTGTTCTGGCTGGACCGGGAGAGGCTGCTTCAGGCTCTTGAAGAAAAGGCGGCCGAGCTCCTCGCCACCTTCCCCGAGGTCCTCGCCGTGGTCCTCTTCGGCTCCTTGGCCCGGGGAGAGGCGACGCCGCGGAGCGACGCCGACCTCCTCCTCCTCGTGGGGGAGGCTCCCCCCTTCCTGGAGCGCCCCGGGCGTTACCTTCCCCTTTTCGCTGATCTGGGTTTTCCCGTGGACCTTTTCGTCTACACCCCGAAGGAGGCCGAGGCCAATCCCCTGGCCCGGCGAGCCCTGGCGGAGGGCCGGGTTCTCGCCGAGCGGAAGGGCTAGGGGCGGGCCACCTCCTCCAGCGTCCTCTCCGCCTCCTCCATGTATCGGTCCCAGGGAATGAGGGCGTAGCCCCCCTCCCTCCGGGCGGCGTAGTAGGGGAGGTCCAGGGAGAGGGGGGGCCGCACCTCGAGGTGTTCCCGCACCAGGGCGGGGAGGGACTTTGGGTAAACCCTGGGCCTCCGCAGGCGCTCCAGGAGGAGGCTTAGCCTAAAGGGGCGCATCAGTTCCTCCGCACCTTCTTGTTGAGGAAGTCCAGGAGGAGGTATTTGCCGATGTTCCTGGGGCTTGTGAGGTAGGCCTTGCCCCGGGTGATCTGGGAAAGCTTCTTCACGAAGGCGAGAAGCTCGGGTTCCCGGGCGAGCATGAAGGTGTGGATGGGGATGCCTTCACGCCTCGCCAGGGTGGCCTCCTTGAGGGTCTCGGCGAGGATCAGGGGGTCCAGGCCCCAGGCGTTTTTGTAGATCTCCCCGCTCGGCAGGGTGAGGGCGGAGGGCTTGCCGTCGGTGATGAGGATGATCTGCTTCATCTCCCCCCCCATCTTCCTGAGGAGGGTCCGGGCGAGCTCCAGGCCCGCCTTGGTGTTGGTGTGGTAGGGCCCCACCTGGGCCAGGGGGAGCTTGGCCAGGGGGATCTCCTCGGCGGTGTCGTGGAAGAGGACGAAGCGGACCCGGTCCCCGGGGTACTGGGTGCGGATGAGGTGGGCGAGGGCGAGGGCCACCTTTTTGGCCGGGGTGAAGCGGTCCTCCCCGTAGAGGATCATGGAGTGGGAGCAGTCCAGGAGGACCACGGTGCTCATGCTGGCGGTGTACTCGGCAAGGTCTATGACCAGATCCTCGTGGGAAAGGCGCTCCAGCCCCTTGGCCATGGCCTTCTTGAGGGTCTCGGGAACGTTTAGGTCCAAGGGGTCCCCCCACTCCCAGGGCTTGGTCTCCCCCGTCTTCTCCACCCCGGGGGCGTGGTGGGGGGTGGGGTGGAGGCCCGGGGGGTTGCGGCCCAGGGCCCCGAGGAGCTCCCTGAGGCTCTTCAGGCCCAGGAAGTCCGAGGCCTTCTCCGTGAGCGCAAAGCGGGCCTCCCCCGCCTCCCCCCGGTAGCCGCCTTGGGCGGGGTCCGTGGGGTCCTCCCCGGGAAGGCGGAGGTAGCCCGCCTCCTGGAGCTTCCGGATCATCCCCTGGATGGCCTGGTAGAGCCTCGTCTCCTCCTTTCGGTCGGCGAAGCGGGCTTCTCTGAGCCAGTCCTCGGGGACGAGCTCGTTCTTGAGGAGGGCCTGGAGGAGGGCGTCGTAGAGGTCCTCGAGGGTGGGGGCGCGGTTAGGGTCCGGGTCGTAGCGCTGGAAGGGGTCGGAAAACCCCGAGTCCAGGAGGAAGTCCTCTAGGAGGCTTAGGATCTCCTCGGGGGGAAGCTCTTCCAGGCCTCCCTCGTAGCGGCTATAGCGGATGGCCTTCATCTTCGCAACCTCCCCAAAACCTGCTCCATGAGCCTGGCGTAGCCCGGAAGCCGCCGGAAGAGGGCCCGGGCCAGGGCCTCGTTGTACGTGCGGACCGTGAGGTTGCGGTCGTCCACCATGCCCAAGGCCAGGCGGGCTTCCTCGTCCCTGAGTAGACCCACCTCCCGGGCCAGGCGGATGACCCCCTTGGGGCTTGCCCCCTCCAGCCCCTCCACCTCCCGGAGGTAGGCCTGTAGGGCCTTCCAAAAGGCCTCAAAGGTGTACTCAAAGCGCTGGATGGCGGCGTCCCGCTCCACCGGGCTCGGGTCTTCCAAGAAGGCCAGCTCCTTCAGCGTGGCCAGGGCCTTCTCCGCGATCTGGATCCGCTCTAGAACTCGGCCCATAGGACCCCTTCGCTAAGCACCCGCTCCCGGAAGGCGGGGTCGGCCTCGGCGAGGTCCACGAGATCCACCCGCCGCACCACGGGGGCCTCCTCCAGGGCCTCCCGAAGGAGGGGCATGAGGTCCGCGAGGGGCACAGGGGAGAGGAGGGCGAGGTCCAGATCGGAAGCCCGCCGCCCCTCCCCCCGGGCGAAGGAGCCGAAGAGGAAAAGCCTCGCCCCCGTGCCCTGGAGGAAGGGCCTCAGGGCCTTTAGGACCGCCTCCTTGTCCCGGTCCAGGCTAGTTGCCATAGCTCCTCGGGCGCTCCGCCGCCTGGTAGCTCGCCTCGCCCCGGGAGAGCTTCCGCCGCCCCACCAGGCCCTCGAGGACGAACTCCCCGGCGGACAGCAAAACCTCAGGGGCTTCCCCCTCGGCCAGGGCCCTTGCCGCCTCCAGAAGCCCCGGGACCTCCTCCATGGCGGCCAAAGCGCCTTCCAGGTCCCCCTCGGGGAGGGTGAGGAGGTTTCCCTCCTCAAAGTGGGCCACGATGGGCTCGGTCTTTAGACGGTAGCGGGGGAGGACCAGGCCGAAGGCCTTCTGGACGATTTCCTTGGCCACCCTTTCCGCCCCCTGGAGCTCACCCTCGTACTCCAATTCCAGCTTTCCCGTGATGGCGGGAAGCCCCTGGTAGAGGTCCAAGGGCCTCGCCACGGGCCTTCCTCCGTAGAGGAGGGCCCTTCTTTCGGCGCTTGCTGCCACCACCTCCAAAAGGCTGATGGCGAGGCGCTGGGAGACCCCCGCCGTCTGGTCCACGCGGCGGTCCTCCCGGGCGACGAAGGCCACGGCCTCCACGGAAAGCCTCACCCACTCCGGGACCAGGACCCCCTCCGGCACGTAGGCCTCCTGGGCGCTGATCCGGGCCCCCTCCTCCAGGGAGCGAGGGTAGTGGGTGCGGATCTCGCTCCCGATCCGGTCCTTGAGGGGGGTCACGATGCGGCCCCGGGCGGTGTAGTCCTGGGGGTTGGCGGTGAAGACGAGCCAGACGTCCAGGGGAAGCCGGAGGGGGTAGCCCCGGATCTGGACGTCCCCCTCCTCGAGGATGTTGAAGAGGGCCACCTGCACCTTGGGGGCGAGGTCGGCGAGCTCGTTCACGGCGAAGATCCCCCGGTTCGCCCGGGGCAGGAGGCCGTAGTGGATGCTCTCCAGGTCCGCCATCCCCGTGCCCCGCCTGGCCGCCTTGATGGGGTCCATGTCCCCGAGGAGGTCGGCCACGGTGGTGTCGGGGGTGGCGAGCTTCTCCACGTACCGGTCCTCCCGGGAAAGCCAGACGATGGGGGCGTCGTCCCCAGCCTCCTCCAGGAGGCGCTTTCCCTCGGGGGAGATGGGGTGGAGGGGGTTGTCGCGAAGCTCCGTGGCGAGGGCGGGAACCTCCTCGTCCAGGAGGCTCGTGAGGCTCCGCAGGATCCGGCTTTTCGCCTGGCCCCGGGTGCCGAGGAGGATGAAGTTCTGCTTGGCGAGGATGGCCTGGACCAGGGCGGGGATCACCGTGTCCTCGTAGCCGTGGATGCCGGGGAAGAGCCTCTCCCCACGCCTGAGCTTCTCCCGGAGGTTCTCCCTGGCCTCGTCCTTCACGGTGCGGCGGAGCTTCTCCAGGGGGTAGGTGCGCCTGAGTTCGCCTAGGGTCTTGGCCTTCACCCTTACCAGTCTAGGGGAAGGGATAGGCGGGGTGTGTGCCGTGGGTTCCCCTGGAGCGTGGGATAATAAGGGGGTGAACCGGGCCCGGGACTGGCTGGAGCAGGCGAGGCACAACCTGCGCCACGCCCAGGGAAGCTTGGGCCTAGGCGACTACGCCTGGGCCTGCTTCGCCGCGCAACAGGCCGCCGAGGCGGCCCTCAAGGGGCTTCATCTGGCCCGGGGCCAGGTGGCCTGGGGTCACTCCATCCTGGACCTCCTGGCCGACCTTCCCGAGGATGTGGACGTACCCGAGGACCTGGTGGAGGCCGCCAAGGTCTTGGACAAGTACTACATCCCCACCCGCTACCCGGACGCCCACCCGGCGGGCCCCGCCGCCCGGCACTACACCCGCCTCGAGGCGGAGGAGGCCCTGGACCTAGCCCAAAAGATCCTGGCCTTCGTGGAGGAAAAGCTTTGACCCGCGTCTTCCGCTTTGACCCGAAGGCCCGCCTTAAGGAGGTGGCCGAGGCGGCAAGGGCCCTGGGGGAGCGCCCCGAGGTCCTCGCCGTGGTCCTCTTCGGCTCCCTGGCCCGGGGGGAGGCCACCGCCTTCAGCGACGCAGACCTCCTCGTCCTCCTCCGGGACACCCCTCTTCCCTTTCCCGAAAGGCTCGTGCGCTACCGCCCGGAAGGGGTGCGCCGGGTGGAGGTCTTCCCTTACACCCTGAGCGAGGCCGTGGAGGGCCTCAAGGGGGGGTTCGGCGTGGTCCCGGCCGCCCTCAGGGAAGGGCGGGTCCTCTTTGAGCGGGAGGGGGCCTGGGAGGCCCTACGCCGCCTAGCCTAACGCCCTTCTCATGCCCCGAGGGTATCTTGGCGGCGTGGAGATTCACGGCACCACCATCCTCGCCGTCCGCAAGGACGGGGTCACCGCCCTCGCCGGGGACGGCCAGGTCACCTTCGGCCAGACCGTGCTCAAGCGGGGAGCGGTGAAGGTGCGGAAGCTGGAGGTGGGGGAAGGCGTCCTCGTGGGGTTCGCCGGAGGCGTGGCCGACGCCATGGCCCTCCTGGAGCGCTTTGAGGAACGGCTCAAGGAGGCCAAGGGGAACCTCCTGAAGGGGGCGGTGGAGACGGCCAAGCTCTGGCGCACCGACCGGGTCCTCCGCCACCTCCAGGCCATGATCGTGGCCGCGGACCGGGAGAGCATGGTCCTCCTCTCGGGAAGCGGGGAGGTGATCACCCCGGAGGAGCCCCTCCTCGCGGTGGGAAGCGGTGGCCCCTACGCCCTCGCCGCCGCCAAGGCCCTTTACCGGCACACGGGGCTTTCCGCCAAGGAGATCGCCACGGAGGCCCTAAGGATCGCCGCCGAGGTGGACCTCTACACCTCGGGCCAGGTGACCGTCCTCACTTTGGGGGAAGCATGAACCTGACGCCCGCCGAGATCGTCCGGGAGCTCTCCAAGCACATCGTGGGCCAGGAGGCCGCCAAGCGTGCGGTGGCCGTGGCCTTAAGGAACCGCTACCGCCGCAAGAAGCTCCCCCCGGAGATCGCCCGGGAGGTCACCCCCAAGAACATCCTCATGATCGGGCCCACGGGGGTGGGGAAGACGGAGATCGCCCGCCGCCTCGCCCGCCTCGCCGGGGCCCCCTTCGTGAAGGTGGAGGCCACCAAGTTCACCGAGGTGGGGTACGTGGGCCGGGACGTGGACTCCATCGTCCGCGACCTGGCGGAGGCGAGCTACCAGCTCGTGCTGGAGGAGATGAAGAAGAGGGTGGAGGAAAAGGCCCTGGCCCTCGCCGAGGAGGAGCTCGCCACCCTGCTTCGCACCTCGGTGGCCGAGGTCCGCTCGGGCCGCCTGGACGGCCACTTCGTGGAGGTCCATGTGGAAGAGGAGGTCGCCCTCCCCTTCATGGGGGTCCTGGGGGGCGAGGCCTTCGGAGGCATGGGGGAGATGCTCAAAGGCCTCCTCCCCCGGCGCCCGGTCCGCCGCCGCATGACCGTGAGGGAGGCCCGGGAGGTGCTGAAGAACCAGCACGCCGAGCGCCTTATAGACAAGGAGGAGCTCAAGGAGGAGGCGAGGCGCCGCGCCCAGGAGGAGGGCATCGTCTTCATTGACGAGATTGACAAGGTGGCGCGGAGGGAGGGGACCGTGGGCCCCGACGTCTCCGGGGAAGGGGTGCAGCGGGACCTCCTCCCCATCGTGGAGGGGACGGTGGTCTCCACGAGGATCGGCCCCATCTCCACGGAGCACGTCCTCTTCATCGCCGCCGGGGCCTTCCACGTGGCCAAGCCCTCGGACCTGATCCCCGAGCTCCAGGGGCGGTTTCCCATCAGGGTGGAGCTTTCCCCCTTGGGCCCCGAGGAGTTCTACCGCATCCTCAAGGAGCCGGAGAACTCCCTCATCCGCCAGTACACGGAGCTCCTCAAGGCGGACGGCACCGAGCTCGTCTTTGAGGACGAGGCCCTTTGGGCCATCGCGCAGGCGGCCCACCGGGCGAACCAAGAGCTCGAGGACATCGGGGCAAGGCGGCTCGCCACCGTTTTGGAGAAGGTGCTGGAGGAGGTGAGCTTCCAGACGGACCTCGGCCGGGTGGAGATCACCCGGGCCTACGTGGAGAAGCGGCTGGAGGCGGTCTTCGCCTCCCCGGACCTCACCCGCTTCGTGCTGTGAAGGCTGTAAAGGAGGAAGGATGCGCTGGCTGTTGGTGGTCGCAGGACTTCTCGCCGCCGGGGGGCTGGCCCAGACGCCGCCTCCCCCCGCGGCCCAGACGGCGGAACAGAACCCCTTAAGGCTCGGAGTCCAGCTCTACGCCCTGGGGCGGTACGACGCGGCCCTCACCCTCTTTGAGCGGGCCCTAAAAGAGAACCCCCGGGACCCCGAGGCCCTCTACTGGCTCGCCCGGACCCAGCTCAAGCTCGGGCTCGTGAACCCCGCCCTGGAGAACGGCAAGACCCTCGTGGCCCGCAACCCCCGCTACCTGGGGGGCTACATGGTCCTCTCCGAGGCCTACGTGGCCCTTTACCGGCAGGCGGAGGACCGGGAGCGGGGCAAGGGCTACCTGGAGCAGGCCCTCTCCGTCCTCAAGGACGCCGAGCGGGTCAACCCCCGCTACGCTCCCCTCCACCTGCAGCGGGGCCTGGTCTACGCCCTCCTGGGCGAGCGGGACAAGGCGGAGGCCTCCCTCAAACAGGCCCTGGCCCTCGAGGACACCCCCGAGATCCGCTCCGCCCTGGCGGAGCTCTACCTCTCCATGGGCCGCCTGGACGAGGCCCTGGCCCAGTACGCCAAGGCCCTGGAGCAGGCCCCCAAGGACCTAGACCTGCGGGTGCGGTACGCCTCCGCCCTCCTCCTCAAGGGGAAGGCGGAGGAGGCGGCCCGGGTGTTGGAGGAGGGGCACCGGATCAAGCCCTTGAACGCCGAGGGCTGGTACACCCTGGGCCAGGCCTACCTCGCCCTGGGGCGGACCAAGGAGGCGGGGGTGGCCCTGGAAAACGCCGTGGCCCTCGCTCCCTTGCGCTTCCCCGCCGCCTACTACTACCTGGGGCAGGTCTACCTGGCCCTCGGGGACTACCCGAAGGCGAAAAGCCGCCTCACGGTGGCGGTGCGCCTCGAGCCCAAGCGGGCGGAGTACCGCTACAGCCTCTGCCTGGCAAACGAGAAGCTCGGGGACAAGGAGGGGGCCCGCTACCAGTGCCAGGAGGCCTTGAAGCTTAGGCCGGACTACAGGGAGGCCGAAGAGGTGCTGAAGCGCCTCTAAGCCTTGGGCTCCTCCTTCTTCTCCTCCTCCTGGATCCCCTTCCTAAACTCCCGGGCCGCCTGGCCGATGCCGCGGGCGAGCTCGGGAAGCTTCTTGGCGCCGAAGAGGAGGAGGACGATGAGAAGGATGAGGATGATCTCCATGGGTCCGAGGTTCATGGCCCCATGCTACCACGCCTTGACCCGCCAGGCGGCAAGGGCTATGCTGACGGGTGGGCGGCCGAAGCCCCGGGGCGTAGCGCAGGCCGGTAGCGCACCTGCTTTGGGAGCAGGGGGTCGCCCGTTCAAATCGGGCCGCCCCGACCACGCGGGAGTAGCTCAGCTTGGTAGAGCATCGGCCTTCCAAGCCGAGGGTCGCGGGTTCGAATCCCGTCTCCCGCTCCAGCCTGGCCGGGGCTTTTAGCCCCGGCTCCCTGTTTGGGCCCGTAGCTCAGTGGACAGAGCAGCCGCCTTCTAAGCGGTAGGTCGGGGGTTCGAATCCCTCCGGGCCCGCCATTTTTATCTTGGAAAACCCCAGGGGTGGGTAGCCTTTCTTGTGGGGGGATTTATGTGGAGGGATTTGAAAGACTTCTTGATGCGGGGAAATGTGGTGGATCTGGCGGTGGCCGTGATCATCGGCACGGCCTTTAGCCAGGTGGTGAGCAGCCTGGTGGCGGACGTGATCACCCCTCTTATCGGCGCCCTGGGTGGGGTGCCGGATTTCTCCGGAATCAGGTTGGGATCCATCGCCCTGGGCAGGTTCTTGAACGCCCTGCTCAACTTCCTGATCGTGGGGACGACCGTCTACTTCCTGGTGGTGGTGCCCATGCGGGAAGCGCAAAAGCGCCTCCGGAAGCCGCCCCAGGAAACCCCTCCCCCGGAGCCTCCAGAGGAGATCCGGCTTCTTCGGGAGATCTTGGAAGAACTTAGAAAAAAGACCTGAGCCGGCCCCAGAAGAAAAACGGCAGGTACCCCAAACCGAGCTTCGGCTTGGAGCAGCCCCCAAGCCTTAGGCCGGCAACCCAGCAGACGTTTTCAACCCGCGTTTCTGAGGCCCGCCGCCACGCCCAGGATGGAGAGGAGAAGGGCCTGCCTCAAGGCCTCGTCCTCCTTGCCCCCAGGGGCCCGGTAGCGGCGGAGAAGCTCCACCTGGACGATGTTGATGGGGTCCACGTAGGGGTTGCGGAGCCGGATCTGCCGCTCCAGGGTCCTCTGGTTGTGGAGGAGGGGGGCCTGGAAGATGGCCTCCAAAAGGGCCACGGCGCGGGCGTGTTCCTCGGCGAGCCGGCGGTAGAAGAACCTCAGGGGCTCGGGGACCAGGCGCAAATAGAGGCGGGCCACCCCAAGGTCCGCCTTGGCGAGGGCCATGGCCGCGGCCTCCAGGGTGGAGGCAAAGAAGGGCCAGCCCCGGTACATCTCCCGGAGAAGGTCCAAAGGAAGCTCTTCCAGGGCGGAGAGGCCGTACCAGCCGGGCAGGAGGACCCGGACCTGGGTCCAGGCCATGACCCAGGGGATGGCCCGGAGGTCCCGGATGTCCCGCACCCGCCCCCGGCGGTACACGGGGCGGCTGGCGATGGGAAGCTCCCCGATCTCCCGGATGGGGGTGAAGGCCTCAAAGAAGTCAAAGAACCCCTCCTCCTGGAGGAGGGCACGGTAGCGGCGGGTGCTCTCCTCCGCCACCTGGGCCAGGGCCTCCCGCCAGCGCGCCTCAGGCTCCTGGCCGGGGCCCAGGGCTGCCAGGGCGAAGTGGTAAAGCATCTGCTCCAGGTGGCGCACGGCGAGGTCGGGGTGGCTGTACCGGTCCGCTAAGGCCTCCCCCTGCTCCGTGAGGCGGATCCTCCGCCCCACGCTCCGGGGCGGGAGGCTGGCGATGGCCCGGCCCGCAGGGCCCCCGCCCCTCGCCGTGGAGGTCCCCCGGCCGTGGAAAAAGTAGACGGGAAGCCCCACCTCCTCCCCCACCCGGCTTAAGGCCTCCTGGGCCTCGTAAAGGGCGAGGTTGGCCATGAGGAAGCCCGCGTCCTTGTTGGAGTCGGAGTAGCCGATCATCACCTCCACCCCGCCCCGCCCCTCGGCGTGGGCCCGGAAGACAGGGTTCTTTAGAAGGCGCCTTACAACCTCGGGGGCCCGCTTCAGGTCCTCCAGGGTCTCAAAGAGGGGGACCACGTCAAAGGGTAGGGGCCGGCCGGGGCGGTAAAGCCCCACCTCCCGGGCGAGGAGGAAGACGGCGAGAAGGTCCTCCGGGTGATGGGTCATGGAGACCACGTGGGCCCCCTTGTCCCGCCAGGCCTTCAGGGCCCCCAGGGCCACCCTCAGGGCCTCCCCTTTAGGGGCCTCCCCCACGGGAAGGAGGGGGCGGGCGGTCTTAAGCTCCTCGGTAAGGAGGCGCTCCCGCTCCTCCTGGGGTAGAGCGAGGAAGTCGGGGTGGACCCCACCTACCCGGAGGAGCTCGGCCACGGCCTCGAGGAGCCTCCCCGACTCCTCCCTGAGGTCCAGGGGGGCGAGCTCCAGGCCGAAGGCGGAAAGGCGGGCCTCCAAGGGATCCAAGAAGGCCTCCGCCACCCGGCCAAGCCCCACCTCCCTGAGCCCCCGCTCCGCCGCCTTGAGGGCGGCAAGAAGCCCTTCCGTGGTGGCCTCCTCCCGCTCCAAGGCCCGGTAGAGAGCGGCGAAAAAGCGGCGGTAGGGCTCCCCGGGAAAGCGCTCCACCCCCTCTCCCCCCTCCCGCACCTCCCGGGGGACGGGGATGCGGGTCTCGGCCAGGGAGAGGTCGCGCACGAGGTCCTCGAGGGCCTCCAGAAACCGCCTCCGGGCCACCTCCCGGGCGTAGCGCCCGGCGAAGGCGGTGACCTCGGGGGTGACGAAGGGGTTGCCGTCCCGGTCGCCGCCGATCCAGCTCCTAAAGCGCACGGGGCTTTTCAGGCGGGGCCTTCGTCCGTAGACCCTCTCCAGGGCGGCCTCGAGGCCCGCCACCACCCGGGGCACGGCCTCCCACAGGGTGGTGGGCAGGTAGTAAAGCCCCCCCTTGATCTCGTCCTCCACCGTGGGGCGGGCCTTGCGCACCTCCTCCGTCCCGTAGAGGAGGGCCACCCGGGCGGCGAGCCTTTCCCTATCCCCCGCCTCCAGCTCCCTCTGCAGGGCCTCGAGGTGGTGGCGCAGGGTGCGGCGCCGGGTCTCCGTGGGGTGGGCGGTGAAGGTGAGGAGGAGCTCCAGGCGGTTCAGGTGGGCCTCGGCCTCCTCCAGGGAAAGCCCCCGCTCCTTAAGCGCCTTGGCCAGGGCCAGGAAGCCCTCGGGCCTGGGGCTTTCCAGGGTCTCGGCCTGGGCCCTTAGGCGGTTCACCCGCACCCGGTGCCGCTCCTCCGCCAGGTTCACCAGGTGAAAGTAGTGGGTGAAGGCCCGCACCAGGGCCTCGCCCTCCTCGGTGGAAAGCCCCTCTACCCGGGCCAAAAGCGCCTCCCCCGCCGCCTCGTCCCCCTGGCGGCGGGCCTTGGCGAGGGCCCGCACCTCCTCCACCAGGGCGAAGAAGCGCTCCCCGGAAAGGGTCCGGATGGCCTCCCCGAGGAGGCGGCCCAGGAGGTCCACCTCGGCCTTGAGGAGGGCGAAGGGGTCCTGGCTCACGGCTCCTCCCAGACGTAGGGGCTTATGGCCACGGGTCTTCCCCCCTCAAAGACGAGCTCCGTGGCGTGGAGGCGGGCCTTGCCTTCGGCGGCACGGAAGGGCTGGGGGCGTCCCGTGAGGAAGCGGGCGAGAAAGGTCTCCACCTCCCCCCCGATGATGGAGTGGTAGGTCCCGGTCATGCCCACGTCGGTCTGGTAGAGGGTGCCCTTGGGCAGGCGGGTGGCGTCCAGGGTGGGGACGTGGGTGTGGGTGCCGAGGACCGCGCTGGCCCTGCCGTCCAGGTAGTGGGCCAGGGCCATCTTCTCGCTGGTGGCCTCGGCGTGCACCTCCACCAGGATGTAATCCGCCTTCTCCTCCTCCAGAAGGCGGTCCAGGGCGCGGAAGGGGTCGTCCAGGGGGTCCATGAAGATCCGGCCCATCACCTGGACGAAGAGGAGGCTTTCCCCGCCCACTTCCAGCCGCCAAAACCCCTTGCCCGGGGTTCCCGGGGGGTAGTTGAGGGGGCGCACCACGGGCTCGGACTCCAGGAGGGCATAGACCTCCTTGTGGTCCCAAGCGTGGTTCCCCAAGGAAACGAGGTCCACCCCGGCCTCGCGCAGGAGGCGGTAGCTTCGCCGGTCCAAGCCCTTGCCCTTGGCGGCGTTTTCCCCGTTCGCGATGACCAGGTCGTACCGGTCGCGGATATCGGGCAGGTGGAGGCTCACCGCCCGGAGGCCCGGCTCGGCCATCACGTCCCCGATGAAGAGAACCCGCATGGGAGGCTTGCTTACGGCTTAGGCCTTCCGCCGCTGGAGGAGGTAGACGACCCCGTACCCGATGGCCGCCAGGATGAGGACGGGCACGGCGTACTTGAGGAGGAGGAGGATCAGGTCGGAAAGGGCGAGGAGGACTTTGCCCAGGAAGGTGAAGATCCACCCCCCGAGCCAGAAGGCGAGGAGCACCCCCACGACCACCAAAAGCCCCAGCACCACCCACTCCAGAATGTCCCTCAGCGTGCGCTCCATGGCTCCAGCATACACTGAAAAGGTGGAACGCTACCGGCTGGAAGAGGGCATCGTGGTGGGCCGGAAGCCCCTGCCCCAGGGGGACCTACTCCTCCGCCTGGTGACGCCCAGGGGGAGCCTCGAGGCGGTGGTCCGGAAGGGGCAGAGGCCCACGGGGCGTACGGGGAGGCTCTCCCTCTTCCACCACGTGCGCTTCCAGCTCTACGCCAAGGGGGAGGGCCTGCCCACCCTGACCCAGGCGGAGCTTTTGGGCAGGCTCCACGGCCTGGAGGCGCCCCGCCGCTTCCTCCTCGCCGCCTTCCTCGCCGAGCTCGCCTACCGCCTGGCCTCCCCCGAGGCCGCCCCCAGGATCTACCCCCTTCTGGTCTCGGGCCTCCGGGGGATCGCCAAGCACGAGGACCCCCTCCTTCCCCTGGTCTGGGCGGGCTGGCGGGTGGCCAAGGCGGGGGGGATCGGGCCCAACCTGGAAGGGGAGGGCCTCCGCCTGAAGGGGGGGAGGCTCGGGGAGGAGGGGGTCTACCTGGGGCGGGAGGGGGTGGAGGCCCTAAAGGCCACGCTCCGCCTCCCCGGGGCCCAGGCCCTTCCCCACCTGGAAGGGGCGCCCTTAAACCGGCTCTTTCTGGCGCTCAAGGCCCACGCGGAGGAGGCCCTGGGGCCCTTGCGCTCGGCCGAGGCTATAGGGGTTTGATCTCCAGGATGGTGTAGACCTGGGCGCCCTTCTTGCCCCGGATCTCCACCACGTCCCCCACCTTCTTGCCGAGGAGGGCCTGGCCCAGGGGGGACTCGTCGGAGATCTTGCCGCTGAAGATGTCCGCCTCGTGGCTGCCCACGATGGCCAGGGAAAGCCGCTCCCCGGTCTCGGTCTCCAGCTCCACCTGGCAGCCTAAGGCCACCTGGTCAAAGGAGCCGTTCTCCACGATGACCGCCCGGGAGAGGAGGTCCTCCAGCTGGGCAATCCGGGCCTCGTTTTGCCACATGGCCCGCCGGGCCTCGTCGTAGCCCGCGTTCTCCCTAAGGTCCCCCTCCTCCAGGGCCTGCTCAAAGTCGGCGGAGATCTCCTGGCGCTTCACCGTCTTCAGGTGGTTGAGCTCCTCCTGAAGGCGCCGGTAGCCTTCCGGGGTCAGGTAGACGGGCTTCTTCATGGGCTCCTCCCGTGCAAAAAGGGGCACCAGCCCAAGGCCTTTGGGCTGGCGGTACCGCTATTCAGTATAGCAGCGGGGAAGAAAGGCTTCTATGAGGGGAAGAAGCTCGGGAGGGGGCGGCCCCACGGGGAGGAGGCCCACCCCGCTTCCCGCGAGAAGGAGGTGGCCCCGGAGCCCCTCGGGGCGAAAGAAGCTTCGCTCCACCCGGAGGCCCAGGCCCCGGGCGGCCTCCGCCACCTTCTCCCGGGTGATCCCCTCGAGGCCCCCCTCCAGGAGGTAGAGCGTCCCCTCCCGGAAGAGGAGGGGGCTCGTGCGGCTCCCGTCCACCACGTGGCCGAAGGCGTCCAGGAGGAGCCCCTCAAAGGCCCCCTCCTTCCGGGCCTCCTCCAGGGCCAGGCGGTAGGGGAGGTAGTTCCCCGTCTTGTAGCGGGCGAGGTCGGGGTGGACCCGGTAGCGGGTGAGGCGGACCCGGACCCCTTCCCGGTAGAGGGAAGGGGGCAAGGGGGTGTAAGGCCTCGCCTCAGAGAGCCGCACCCCCTCCCCCACGGTGAAGCGGAGGCGGAGGCAGGGCGCCTTGGGAAAAGCGGCCTGGAGGCCTCCAGGAAAGCCCCATCCCCCGGGTAGGGAAGCCCTAGGGCCTCGGCGTGGCGCCGGAGGCGGTGGAGGTGCTCCTCCAGCCAAAGGAGCACCCCCCCCTTCCACCCGCAAGGTAGTGAAGACGCTTAGCCCGTGGTAGAGAAAGCCTTCCGGCAAGGGCTCGGCGAAGGGCTTTCCTCGGAGCAAGACCCGCTTCATCCCACCTCCAAAAAACGGGCGAGAAGCTCCATCCCCCAGGGGGAAAGGAGGCTTTCCGGGTGGAACTGGGCCCCGTAGGCCCGCCTTCTGTCCCAGATGGCCATGGGCACAGCGTCTTCCGTCCAGGCGAGGAGCCTAAGCCCCGGGGGAAGGCGCCTTAAGGCCAGGGAGTGGTACCGGGCGAAGGGGGTGGGGCTCGGGATCCCCCTAAAGAGGCCCTCCCCGGTGTGGAAGACGGCGTGGGCCTCCCCGTGCACGGGGGCCTCCCGGTAAAGCTCCGCCCCCAGCGCCACCCCAAGGGGGAAAAGGTGGCCCCCAAGGCCTTTCCTAGGAAGAAGCTCGCCTGGTGGGTCTAGTCCACGCTGAAGTAGCGGGCCTCGGGGTGGTGGACCACCAGGGCGCTGGTGGCGTGCTCGGGGTCCAGCTGGAAGTTCTCCGTGAGGCGCACCCCCACCCGGTGGAAGCCCATGAGCCGGTCCAGCTTGGCTTGATCCGAAAGATCGGGACAGGCGGGGTAGCCAAAGGAGTAGCGGGCCCCCTGGTAGCCTTGTTGGAAGAGCTTCCTTACGTCCGTGGCGTCCCTACCGGCGATCCCCCACATCTGCCGCATCCTTTTGTGCCAGTACTCCGCCAAGGCCTCGGTCATCTCCACGGAAAAGCCGTGGACGAAGAGGTAGTCCTGGTAGGCCCCCGCCTCAAAGAGGGCCTGGGCCTTCCTCGAGGGCTCCTCCCCCACGGTCACGAGCTGCACCCCAAGCACATCCCGGGCCCCCGCCCGGAAGGCCTCCTGTGGCATCCAATCCGCCTCATCCCCGATGGGATCGGCGAAGCGGGGGCGGAAGTAGTCCACAAGGCTCAGGCCCCCGCCCTTCTGCCGGGGGAAGCGGAAGCGTTCCAGTACCTCCCCGGTCTCGGGGGAGAAGACGAGAAGCTCCTCCCCCTCCCGGGCCACGGGGAAGAAGCCGTAGAGGACCTTGGGTTCAAGCCACCCTTCCGCCATCGCCTCCTTGAGGAGCCTCTGGAAGACGGGCTCCGCCTCCCGCTCCACCAGGGCCTGCCACGCCTCCCGGGAAAGCCCCTTGCGGCTGTAGCCCCACTGGCCCCGGTAGAGGGCGAGCTTGTTCACGTAGTGGGCGATGGTGGCGAGGTCCAGCCCTTCCTCCACCCGGACCCCGAAGAAGGGGGACCTGGGGATGAAAGGGGCCTCCCCCACGGGCTTTGAGCGCACCCCCACCTGCGGGGCTTCTCGCTTGGGCTTGGGGGCGACTTTCCGGGTGAGTTCGGGAGGCGCGTGGCCCGTGAGCTCCTCCATGAGCCTTAAGCCCTCAAAGGCGTCCTCGGCGTAGTAGACGTTGGGGTAGATGGCCCTAAGGTCCTCCTCCACGAAGGAGCGGGTGAGGGCCGCCCCGCCCAGGATCACGGGCAGGGTATAGCCCCGCTCCCGCATGTACTCCAGGTTCTCCTTCATCACCAGGGTGCTCTTCACCAAAAGGCCCGACATGCCCACGGCGTGGGGCTTGTGCGCCTCCACGGCCTTCAGGATCTCCTCAATGGGCACCTTGATCCCCAGGTTCACCACCCGGTAGCCGTTGTTGCTGAGGATGATGTCCACCAGGTTCTTGCCGATGTCGTGCACGTCCCCCTTGACGGTGGCGAGGACCAGGGTGCCCTTGCCCTCCCCCTTCTTCTCCATGTGGGGCTCGAGGTAGGCCACCGCCCGCTTCATCACCTCGGCGGCCTGGAGGACGAAGGGGAGCTGCATCTTCCCCGCCCCGAAGAGGTCCCCCACCTCCTTCATCCCCGCGAGGAGGGGGCCGTTGATGAGGTCCAAGGGCTTGTGCCCCGCCTTTAGGGCCTCCTCCAGGTCGGCCTCGAGGCCCTGCTTCCTCCCCTCCACCACGCGGCGCTTGAGCCTCTCCAGGAGGGGAAGGGCCAGGAAGGCGTCCTCCCTCTTCCCCGGGTCCTCCTTGTGGGCCTCAAAGTAGGCCATGAAGGCGAGGAGGGGGTCAAAGCCCTCCTTGCGGCGGTCGTAGATGAGGTCTAAGGCGAGGGCGTAGGCCTCCTCGGGGATCTGGCTTATGGGGAGGATCTTCCCCGCGTCCACGATGGCCGCGGTGAGGCCCCGTTTCCTCGCCTCGTCCAGGAAGACGGAGTTGAGGACCCGCCTCGCCCGGGGCTTGAGCCCGAAGGAGACGTTGGAGACCCCGAGGATGAAGCCCACCCCAGGAAGCCTCTCCCGTAGCTCCTCTATGGCCAGGAGGGTCTCCCGGGCCAGGGGGCGGCTTTCCTCATCCCCCTGGGTGATGGGGAAGGTGAGGAGGTCAAAGAGGAGGTCCTCCGGACGGAAGCCGTGGTGCAGGGTGAGGCGCTCGTACATGCGCAGGGCCACCCGCACCTTCTCCTCCCGGGTCTTGGCCATGCCCCTTTCGTCAATGGTGAGGACCACCAGGGCCGCCCCGTGGGCCTTGGCCAGGGAGGCCACCCGGTCAAACTTCTCCAGCCCGTCCTCCAGGTTGGCCGAGTTGAGGATGAGGCGTCCGGGCAGGTGCTTCAGGACCAGCTCCATGGCCTCGGGGCTGGTGGAGTCCACCACAAAGGGCACGGTGACGGCGGTGGCCAGGCTGGGCAGGAGCCAGGCCAGGTCCTCAAGCTCATCCCGGCCGGTCCAGGCCACGGAGAGGTCCAGGGCGTGGGCCCCCTCCTCCACCTGCTCCCGGGCGAGGGCGAGGATGCCCTCGAGGTCGCGGGCGAAGAGCATCTCCCGGAAGCGCTTGCTCCCCGTGGCGTTCAGGCGCTCTCCCACCAGGAGCACGCTGGCCTCCTGCCTAAGGGGCACCGCCTGGTACAAGGAGGCCACCTGGGGCGGGAAGGCCGCGGGCCGGGGCCTGGCGGGAGCCCCCCGCACCGCCTCGGCCACCTTGCGGATGTGCTCGGGGCCCGTGCCGCAACACCCCCCCACGGCGTTCACCCCGTACTCCAGGACGAACTTCCGATGCCAGTGGGCAAGCTCCTCGGGGGTGAGGTCGTACACCACCCGCCCCCCCTCGTTGCGGGGCAGGCCGGCGTTGGGCAGGCAGCTCACGAAGCGGGTGCTGTTCTCGGCGAAGTAGCGGATCTTGGCGTCCATGAGGTCGGGGCCGGTGGCGCAGTTCATGCCCACCACGTCTATGGGGAGGCTCTCCAAAGCGGCCAGGGCCGCCACCTCATCGCTACCCACCAGCATGGTGCCGGTGGCCTCGAGGGTCACCTGCACCTGCAGGGGCACCTCCCGCCCCACCTCAGCCATGGCCTCCCGGGCGGCCAGGACGGCGCAGCGCACCTGCAGGATGTCCTGGGCGGTCTCCAAGAGGATGAGGTCCACCCCGCCCTTAAGGAGCCCCCGCGCCGCCTCCTTGTAGGCCCGGTAGAGCTCGTCCCAGGAGATCTGGCCCAGGGAGACGAGCTTGGTACCCGGGCCCAAGGCCCCGGCCACGAAGGCGCCATACGGGTCTGCGGCCTCCCGGGCCACCTTGGCCCCCAGGTAGGCCAGGGTCTCGGCCTCGTCCCCCAGGCCGTACTCCGCCAGGACGTGCCGGAGGCAGCCGAAGGTGTTGGTCTCTATGACCTCGGCGCCGGCCTCGAGGTAGGCGAGGTGGATCTCCCGCACCACCTCGGGCCGGGTGCGGTTTAGGACCTCGGGGCAGCCGAAATAGGCCTCCCCGCCGTAGTCCTCGGGGGTGAGGTCCCTCTTCTGAAGCTCCGTGCCCATGGCCCCGTCAAAGACCAGGGGCCTCTCCAGAAGGGCCTTGAGGTAGGGAAACTTCTTCGCCCGGGCCTCCTTGTTGTAGCCGAGGCGCACCAAGGGGGCATCCCCCCAGCCCGCCCCCCCGAGGTGGTGGCGGCATCCGGGGCTGCAGGCGTGGACCTCCACCATATCCCGCTAGTGTAGCGAACCGGGCGGGGCTATGCTAGGCCCATGGACCCCTTCGGCATCCTCTACACCGACCTCTACCAGCTCACCATGGGGCAGGTCTACTTCCGCCTGGGCCTCCACGAGAAGGAGGCCCTCTTTGAGGCCTTCTACCGGAGAAACCCCGACTACGGGGCCCACCAGGCGGGCTACACCGTCTTCGCCGGGCTGGACCCCCTCCTGAGCTGGATGGAGGAAGCCCGCTTCGGCGAGGAGGAGATCGCGGCCCTCCGCAGCCTCAAAAACCGCTCGGGGAAGCCCCTCTTCGCCGAGGACTACCTCCGCTACCTCAAGGCGATGGGCGGGTTTTCCGGCCTCACCCTAAGGGCCCTCCCCGAGGGACGCGTGGCCCACCCCCAGGTGCCCCTGGTGAGCGTGGAGGGCCCCCTCCTCCAGGCCCAGCTCCTGGAGACCGCCCTCCTGAACCGCCTCAACTACGAGACGCTCATCGCCACCAAGGCGAGCCGGGTGCGGGAGGCGGCGGGGGAGGCCGTGGTCCTGGAGTTCGGCCTCCGCCGCGCCCCCGCCAAGGGCGGGGAGAGCGCCACCCGGGCGAGCCTCATCGGGGGGGCGAACCGGAGTAGCGCCGTGAGCCTCTCCCACCTCCTGGGCCTTCCCGCCTCCGGCACCCACGCCCACAGCCTGGTCCAGGCCTTCATGGCCCTGGGGTACAGCGAGGAGGACGCCTTCCGGGCCTTCGCCGAGGTCTTCCCCGACGACACCATCCTCCTTCTGGACACCGTGGACACCCTCCACTCAGGCCTGCCCCACGCCATCCGGGTCTTTGAGGAGCTTAGGCGCAAGGGGCATAGGCCCGTGGGGGTGCGCATAGACTCCGGGGACCTGGCCCACCTCGCCATCCAGGTGGCCAGGGAATTGGACAAGGCGGGGTTCCCCGAGGTCCTGATCGTGCTTTCCGGGGACCTGGACGAGCTCGTCATCTGGCAGATCAAAAGCCAGGTCCTGGAGGAAGCCCCCCGCTACGGGGTGGACCCCGACCGCCTCCTCAAGCGCCTGGTCTACGGGGTGGGGACGAGGATGGTGGTCTCCTGGGGCGCCCCGGCCTTGGGCGGGGTCTACAAGCTGGTGGCGGTGCGGGAAAACGGCACCTGGGCCCCGGCGATGAAGGTCTCCAACTCCCTGGAAAAGGTCTTAAACCCGGGGCACAAGCGGGTCTATAGGGTCTACGACCACCGGGGCCTCGCCACCGCCGACCTTTTGGCCCTGGCCGAGGAGGAGGTGCGGGAGGACGCCCCCCTCACCCTCCGCCACCCCACGGACCCCACCAAAAGGCGCACCTTAAGGCCGGGAAGCTTCCGGCTCGAGCCCCTCCTGGAGGAGGTCTACCGGGGAAGGAGGCTCTTCCCCCCCCTCCCCCTGGAAGAACTCAGGAAGCGCCGGGACCGGGACGTGGCCCTCCTGGACCCCGGGGTGCGGCGGCTCGTGAACCCCCACGTCTACCACGTCTCCCTCACGGAGAGGCTTTTCGCCCTGAAGGAGGAGCTGGTACGGCGGCTCGAGGGCTAAGCCCCCCAAAAGGGGCTTGGTCGCCCTTAGGAGGCCTGCCGGAGCCTGGCCTCCTCGAGGGCCTTCAGGGGGTGGTCCAGGTGGGGGAGGTCAAAGACGATCTCCTTCACCCCGCTCCCCGGGGCCTCAAACATCAGGTCCACCATGGCCTTCTCCAGGATGGCCCTGAGGCCCCTCGCCCCCGTGCCCCGCTTGAGGGCGCGCCGGGCCACCTCCTTGAGGGCCGCCTGGGTGAAGCGGAGCTCTATCCCCTCCATGCGGAAGAGCTCCTGGTACTGCTTCACCAGGGCGTTCTTGGGCTCGGTGAGGATGCGCACCAGGTCGTCCTCCGTGAGGGGGTGGAGCTGGACGATGAGGGGGGCCCGTCCCACGAACTCGGGGATCATGCCGAACTTGATGAGGTCCTCAGGGATGACCTCCAGGGGCTCCTCTCCCTCCTTCCTCCCCCCGGTGAAGCCGATGGTGGTCTTTCCCACCCGGGCCTTGACGATGTTCTCCAGCCCCTCAAAGGCCCCGCCCAGGATAAAGAGGATGTTCTTGGTGTTCACCGGGATGAACTCCTGGTGGGGGTGCTTCCTCCCTCCTTGGGGCGGGACATTGGCGACGGTCCCCTCAATGATCTTCAGGAGGGCCTGCTGCACCCCTTCCCCGGAAACGTCCCGGGTGAGGGAGGGGTTTTCCGACTTGCGGGCGATCTTGTCAATCTCGTCAATGTAGACGATGCCCATCTCCGCCCGCTCCACGTCAAAGTCGGCGTTCTGCAGGAGGCGGAGGAGGACGTTTTCCACGTCCTCGCCCACGTACCCGGCCTCGGTGAGGGTGGTGGCGTCGGCGATGGCGAAGGGCACGTCCAGGAAGCGGGCCAGGGTTTCGGCGAGGAGGGTCTTGCCCGTGCCCGTGGGGCCGATGAGGAGGATGTTGGCCTTGCCGATCTCCGCCTCGGGGTGGAGGAGCCGCTTGTAGTGGTTGTAGACGGCCACGCTTAGGGCCCTTTTGGCCGCCTCCTGCCCCACCACGTACTGGTCCAGGTGGGCCTTGATCTCCTGGGGCCGGGGGAGGCGGCTTGGCCCCTTGGGGGCGCGGCGCTCCTCCTGGGCCAGGATCTCCTGGGCCCTTTCCACGCAGTCCTCGCAGATGTAGACGTCCTCAATGGGGCTTTCCAGAAGCCGCCCCGTCTCGGGGGGGCGGAGGCCGCAGAAGCTGCAGTGGGGCCTAGGCCTCTTCACGGGTCACCACCTGGTCAATGAGGCCGTACTCCAGGGCCTCCTGGGCCGAGAGGTAGTAGTCCCGGTCCGTGTCCTTCTCCACCTTCTCCAGGGGCTGGCCGGTGTGCTTGGCCAGGATCTCGTTGAGGAGTTTCTTCGCCTTCAGGATCTCCTGGGCCTGGATGGCGATGTCGCTCGCCGTCCCCCGCACCCCACCCCAGGGTTGGTGGATCATGACCTTGGCGTGGGGAAGGGCGTAGCGGCGGCCCTTCTCCCCCGCCGCCAGGATCACCGCGGCCATGCTGGCCGCCATGCCGATGACGATGGTGGACACGGGGGCCCGGACGAACTGCATGGTGTCGTAGATGGCGAGGCCCGCGTCCACCTCGCCCCCGGGGGAGTTGATGTAGAGCTTGATCTCCTGGTTGGGGTTCTGGGCGTCCAGGAAGAGGAGCTGGGCCACCACCACGTTGGCCACCTGGGCGTCTATGGGGGTGCCCAGGAAGATGATGCGGTCCTTGAGGAGGCGGGAGTAGATGTCGTAGACGCGCTCGCCGCGGGCCGTCTGCTCAATGACGTAGGGTATGACCATACCAATCCTTAGTTTAGCGGCAGACCCAGGGGGGAAACCCCCCTGGGCCACCATGTTCCAGGCCCTCAGCCCAGGGCCTTCAGGGCCTCCTGCACCGCCTTGTCCTGGCGGAGGCGCTCCTTAAGCCGGGCGAGGCCCTCCTCGCCGAACTGGCGGCGAAGGTCCTGGACGGAAACGCCGTAGGCCCGGGCCGCGGCCTGAAGGTAGGCCTGCCACTCCTCCTCGGAGACCTCGGGGTTGAGCTCCTCGGCGAGCTTCTCCCGGGCGAGGGCGATGCGGACCCGCTTCTCCGCCTCCTTGCGCAGGTCCTCCTGGAACTTCTCCAGCTCCCCCTTCTCCTTCAGGGCCTCGAGGTAGGCCTCCAGGCTGATCCCCTGCCGGTAGAGGTCCTCGGCCAGGTGCTCCAGGAGGTGGCGCTCCTCCGCCCGGAGCATGGAAGGGGGGATCTCCACCTCCAGGCCCTCGGCGAGCTTCTCCAAGAAGGCCCGCTCCCTGGCCTCCTCGTAGGCCCGCTCCGCCTGGCGCTTGAGGCTTTCCCGCACCCGGTTTTTGAGGTCCTCGAGGCTTTCCGCCTCCAGGGTCTTGGCGAACTCCTCGTCCAGCTCGGGGAGCTTCAGGGTCTTGACCTCGAGGATCTCGGTCCTGACCTCCCGCACCTTCTCGCCCTTGTCGTTCAGCACGGGGACCATGACCACGTCCCCCGCCTTCTTGCCGAGGAGGGCCTCCCGCACGTGGGGAAGGGCGCGGGCGAGGTCAATGGGGAACTCCGCCCCCTCCTCGGTGCGGACGAAGAGGTGGTCCTTTTCCTGGGCCTCCCGCTCCACGGGGACGAGCTCGGCGTAGCGCTGGCGGAGCTCCTCAAGGGCCTTCTCCACCATCTCCTCGGTGACCTCGGGAGGGGAGACCTCCAAGGCGAAGCCCCGCCAGTCGGGAAGCCTCACCTCGGGGTAGTTCTCCACCTCGGCCACGTAGCGGAAGCCCTCCCCCTCGCTCAGGTCCTGCTCCACCACGCGGGCGGCCACGGGGCTTAGGCCGAGCTCCCGCACCGCCTCGGGGTAGGTCTCCTCCACCAGGCGCTCCTTAAGGTCTTGGAGGAGCGCCTCCCGGCCCAGGCGGGCCTCCACCACCTTCAGGGGAGCCTTGCCCGGCCGGAAGCCGGGCACCCGTACCCGGGAGGCGAGGTCCTTAAGCAGGGCCTCGTAGCTCGCCTTCACCCGGTCGGCGGGCACCTCCACCCGCACCTTGACCAGATAGCCGGAACGCTCCAGGATCTCCGCCACGTTTCACCTCGTCCCGATGAAAGGGGGGCCGCCCGGATGGTGCGAGGAGCGGGACTTGAACCCGCACGGGTTGCCCCACCGGATCCTAAGTCCGGCGCGTCTACCGATTCCGCCATCCTCGCATGGGGGCGACCCCCCCTTTAAAATACCACCCCTTTCGGGGTGGCGGCTTGGGGTGAGCGATGGGACTTGAACCCACGACCCCCGGATCCACAGTCCGGTGCTCTAACCAGCTGAGCTACGCTCACCGCGCTCAGCATCCGCCATTCTACGGGGCTACTTCCCTTGCGTCAAGGCCTGGAGGCCGCCCTCGAGGCTCATGGCCTCGTACCCCTCGGCCTCCAGGTAGAGGGCCGCCACCTGGCTCAAGAGGCCCTTTTCGCAGACCAGGAGGAGGGGCCTACGGGGCAGGCCGTGCTCCCCCTTCTGGATCTTCTCCAGGGGAACCCACTCGGCGGCAAAGGGAAGGGGCGTGCTCCTGCGGTCCGCAGGGCGGACGTCCACCACAAGGACGCCCTCCTCCAAGAGGGCGGGGAGCTCCTCGGGGCGCACCTTCCGCACGCCTTCCAGGCTACCCCGCCTTTCGCCCTCCGTCCAGCCCCAAGGCTCTTTTGCATATTTATGCCACACTCCTGGCCTTCGCCCGGGCTTTCATGCTATCCTCTTCCATCGGGTGCACGATGCCGCCGCGGAGAGACCTGAAGAAGATCCTCATCATCGGTTCCGGGCCCATCACCATCGGCCAGGCGGCCGAGTTTGACTACTCGGGAACCCAGGCGGTGAAGGCCCTGAGGGGGGCGGGCTACCGGGTGGTCCTGGTGAACTCCAACCCCGCCACCATCATGACCGACCCGGAGCTCGCCGAAAGGACCTACATTGAGCCCCTGGACCTGGAACACCTGGAGGGCATCCTCGCCCGGGAGGCCCCCGACGCCCTCCTTCCCACCCTGGGGGGGCAGACGGGCCTCAACCTGGCCATGGCCCTCTACGAGGAGGGCATCCTGCAAAAATATGGCGTGGAGCTCATCGGGGCTAAGGCGGAGGCCATAAGGAAGGGGGAGGACCGGGAGGCCTTCCAGGAGGCCATGCAGAGGATCGGCCTCGAGGTGCCCAGGGGGCAGCTTGTGGGGAGCGTGGAGGAGGGCCTCCACTTCGCCCGGGAGGTGGGCTTCCCCGTGGTCGTCCGCCCCTCCTTCACCCTGGGGGGCACGGGGGGCGGGATCGCCCACGACGAGGCGGAGCTCGTGGAGGTCCTTTCCCGCGGCCTCACCCTCTCCCCCGTCCACACCGCCCTCGTGGAGGAGTCGGTCCTGGGCTGGAAGGAGTTTGAGCTGGAGGCGATGCGGGACCACGCCGACACCGTCGTCATCATCACCAGCATTGAGAACGTGGACCCCATGGGCGTCCACACGGGGGACTCCATCACCGTGGCCCCGGCCCAGACCCTCTCCGACGTGGAGTACCAGAGGATGCGAGACGCCGCCAAGGCCATCATCCGGGAGATCGGGGTGGAGACGGGGGGGTCCAACATCCAGTTCGCCGTGGACCCGAAGACGGGCCGCCAGGTGGTCATTGAGATGAACCCCCGGGTCTCCCGCTCAAGCGCCCTCGCCTCCAAGGCCACGGGCTTCCCCATCGCCAAGATCGCCGCCCTCCTCGCCGTGGGGTACCGTCTGGACGAGCTCCCCAACGACATCACCCGCAAGACCCCGGCTTCCTTTGAACCCACCATTGACTACGTGGTGGTGAAGATCCCCCGCTTCGCCTTTGAGAAGTTCCGCCCCTTGAGGAACACCCTGGGGGAGCTCAAGGACGAGCTGACCACCCAGATGAAGTCCGTGGGGGAGGTGATGGCCATCGGCCGCACCTTCAAGGAGGCGCTGATGAAGGCCCTGAGGGGCCTGGAGCGGGACGTGCGGGCCCTCGCCGGGGTCAGGACGGAGGAGCTGGAGAAGAAGCTCTACCCCAACCCGGACCGGGTCTACGCCGTCATGGAGCTCCTTAGGCGGGGGATGCCCGTGGAGGAGCTCTACCAGGCCACCCGGATAGACCCTTGGTTCCTCCACCAGATGAAGGAGGTGGTGGAGGCGGAGGAGTGGCTCAAAACCCACCCCCCCAAGGACCGGGAGGACTGGCGCTTCTACAAGGGGCTTGGCCTCACCGACCGGAGGATCGGGGAGCTTTTGGGGAAGGGGGAAAAGGAGGTGCGGGCCGAGAGGAAGGCCCTAGGGGTGGTGCCCGTCTACAAGACCGTGGACACCTGCGCCGCCGAGTTTGAGGCCTACACCCCCTACCACTACTCCACCTACGAGCTGGAGGACGAGGTCTGGCCCTCGCAAAAGCCCAAGGTGGTGATCCTGGGCTCGGGGCCCATACGGATCGGGCAGGGGGTGGAGTTTGACTACGCCACGGTCCACGCCGTCTGGGCCCTGAAGGAGGCGGGGTTTGAGACCATCATGGTGAACTCCAACCCGGAGACCGTCTCCACCGACTACGACACCGCCGACCGCCTCTACTTTGAGCCCTTGACCCTGGAGGACGTCCTCAACATCGTGGAGCACGAGAAGCCCATCGGGGTCATCGCCACCTTGGGGGGGCAGACCCCCCTGAAGCTCGCCAAGGGCCTGGAGGAGGCCGGGGTGAGGCTCCTCGGCACCCCCTTTAGCGCCATCCACCAGGCGGAGGACCGGGAGGCCTTCCACGCCCTCTGCCAGAGACTCGGGATCCCCCAGCCCGAGGGCCGGGTGGTCCAAAGCCCCGAGGAGGCCCTGAGGCTCGCCCCGGAGGTGGGCTTCCCCCTCCTCGTCCGCCCGAGCTACGTCCTGGGGGGGCGGGCCATGCAGGTGGTGCGGGACGAGGGGGAGCTTAAGCGCTACCTGGAGGAGGTCTACGCCCCCCTGGAGGAGAGGCCCTCCATCCTCCTGGACCGCTTCCTGGAGGGGGCCATAGAGCTGGACGTGGACGCCCTCTCGGACGGGCAGGAGGTCATGGTGGCCGGGATCATGGAGCACGTGGAGCGGGCCGGGGTCCACTCCGGGGACTCGGCCACCCTCCTTCCCCCCGTCCACGTCCCCGAGGAGGCCCTGAAGAAGGTCCGGGACTACACCCGCCGCCTGGCCCTCGCCCTCGGGGTGCGGGGGCTTTTGAACGTGCAGTACGCCGTGGTGGGGGAGGAGGTGTACGTCCTCGAGGCCAACCCCCGCGCCTCCCGCACCGTGCCCTTCGTCTCCAAGGCCATCGGCGTCCCCCTGGCCAAGCTCGCCGCCCTCATCGCCGTGGGCAAGACCCTAAAAGAGCTCGGCGTGCGCGACCTGGACCCCGTCCCCCCCTACTACGCCGCCAAGGAGGTGGTCATCCCCTGGATCAAGTTCCCCGGGGTCATCCCCGAGCTTGGGCCAGAGATGCGCTCCACGGGGGAGAGCATGGGGATAGACCAGGACCCCTACCTCGCCTACTACAAGGCGGAGCTCGGAGCCGGGCAACGCCTCCCCCTCTCGGGCCGGGTGCGGTTTATCGGGGAGGGGCTGGAGGACCTCAAGGCCCTTTACCGGGAGGCGGGCTTCGCCCTCACCGAGGGAGAGGACTACGACCTCCTGATAAGCCTCGTCCCCGACCCCGAGCTAAGGCGGGCCGTGGAGCGGGGCCTCCCCTTCATCACCACCCGGGAGGGGGCGTGGTGGAGCCTGAAGGCCATCCTGCGGGCGCGGGAAAGCGGCCTTAGGGTGCAGAGCCTTCAGGACTGGCACCAGAAGGCCCCCCGGGGGTAGGGTTCTGGGGCCCTCCCGGCCCCAAGCCCCCCGCCCTCCGTGTACAATAGGCCCCAATGAAGCTGGTCATCGCCATCGTCCAGGACACGGACGCCCCCGGGCTCACCAAGGCCCTCCTGGAGCGGGGCTTCCAGTCCACCAAGCTCGCCTCCACGGGGGGGTTTCTGAGGGAGGGGAACACCACCTTGCTCATCGGCCTGGAGGACGAGAAGGTTCCCGAGGTGCTGGAGCTCATCAAGGAGAAGTGCCGCACCCGCACCCGCCTCGTCTCCCGGGGCCTGCCCTTCGCCGAGGCCCCCGACCCCTTCCTGGCCCAGCCGGTGGAGGTGCAGGTGGGCGGCGCCGTGGTCTTCGTCCTGCCCGTGGAGCACTTCGTCAAGCTATGAGGCGCCTCGCCGTCCTCCTCCTCGGCCTGGGGGCCGCCTGGGCCCAGATCGCCGCCCCCCTGGAGCGCTTCTCCCCCGGCCCCCTGCCGGAAGGGGCCCGGATCCAGACAGAGGCCAGGTCCGGCCGCCTCTACGCCGTGCGCTACGAGGGCCCGGTGAACGCAAGCCTCATGGGCCGGATCCTCTCCGCGGCCACGGGGGTCCCGGGCCACGCCCAGGGTTTCGTGGCCTGGTACGGGAAGAACCAGGCCCTCCTCCGCCAGGGCCCCGTGGAGCTCAACGTGGAGGGCGCCTTCCTCCTCAAGCTCGCCGTGGGGGCCTGGGCCGAGATGGAGGTGCGGCCCCTCCTCACGGAGGAGGCCCTCTTCGGGGAGGACCGGCATGTCCTCGGGGAGAAGGGGGTGGTGGTCCGGGTCTTCTCCGACTTCCAGTGCCCCTACTGCCAGCGCCTCGCCCGGGAGGTCCTCCCCGCCCTCAAGGCCATGGCCCGGGAAGGGCGGCTCCGCCTCGCCTACCGCCACTTTCCCCTCTACGAGATCCACCCCGAGGCGGTGCCCGCGGCGGTGGCCAGCGAGTGCGCCGCGGCCCAGGGGGCCTTCTGGGCCTACCACGACCTCCTCATGGCGGGGTCCGGGTGGGACTACCCGGCCCTGGCGAGGCGGCTCGGCTTGGACCCCAAGGCCTTCCAGGCCTGCCTCGAGGACCCCGCCTCCCGGGCCCCGGTGGAGGCGGACCGGGCGCTGGCGGAGAGGCTCGGCCTGCCCGGCACCCCCTCGGTCTTCGTGGGGCCCTTCCGCCTCCCGAACCCCTTTGACCTGGAGCGGTACCGGGACTACCTGGCCCTCGCCGAGGCCCTTTAGGCCTCCCGAGGAGGTGCCCCGTGGCGTGGCCGGGACCGCTACTCCTCAAAGACCGCAAGGGCCGGGCCTACCTGGTCTTCCCCAAGGAAGGGGGCGTCTTCCACCACCACAAGGGGAGCGTCCCCCACGAGGCCATCCTCGAGGCGGGCCCCGGGGGGGTGGTGCGGACCCACCTGGGGGAGGAGCTTTCCGTCCACCGCCCGACCCTGGAGGAGTACCTCCTCCACATGAAGCGGAGCGCCACCCCCACCTACCCCAAGGACGCGAGCGCCATGGTGACCCTCCTGGACCTCGCCCCGGGGATGCGGGTCCTCGAGGCGGGCACGGGCTCCGGGGGCCTCACCCTCTTCCTGGCCCGGGCCGTGGGGGAGAAGGGCCTGGTGGAAAGCTACGAGGCCAGGCCCCACCACCTGGCCCAGGCGGAACGGAACGTCCGGGCCTTCTGGCAGGTGGAGAACGTCCGCTTCCACCTGGGAAAGCTTGAGGAGGCGGAGCTGGAGGAGGCGGCCTACGACGGGGTGGCCCTGGACCTGATGGAGCCCTGGAAGGTCCTGGAAAAGGCGGCCCTGGCCCTGAAGCCGGACCGGTTTCTCGTGGCCTACCTGCCCAACATCACCCAGGTCCTGGAGCTCGTCCGGGCCGCCGAGGCCCACCCCTTCCGGCTGGAAAGGGTCTTGGAGGTGGGCTGGCGGGAGTGGGAGGTCAGGCTTCCCGTGGCCCACCCCCGGTTCCAGCAGGTGGGGCACACCGCCTTTCTCGTGGCCCTTAGGCGATGGAAGGCCTCCTGATCCACGCCGTCTTGCGGGAGCTTGAGAAGGAGCTCCCCGCCCAGAACCTCGGCCTCGCCTTCCCCGAGGAGGGGACGGTGGCCATTCTCCTTAAGGGCCGGACGGGGCGGCTCTTCAACCTCGTCCTTCACTACCGCCCGCCCACCCCGAGCCTTGCCCTGGAACCGGGGAGGCTCCAGGGGGAGCCCAAGACCCCCTTCCAGCGCCAGCTCCAGGCCCGGGTCAAGGGGCCTTTGGTGGAGGCGGAGCAGCTTAAGCTGGACCGGGTGGTTTTCTTCCGCTTCGCCGGGGAGAAGGGCTTCGTGGACACGCCCCCCTCGGTGCTGGTCTTTGAGGCCACGGGGCGGAACGCCAACCTCATCCTCCTGGACGAGGAGGGCCGGATCCTCGGGGTGGACCGGGTCATCACCAAGGAGGTGAACCGCTACCGGGAGCTAAGGCCTGGCCTCCCCTACACCCCCCCGCCCCCCTACCGGAAGCTGGACCCGAGGACGCTCACCGAGGAAGACCTCCGCCCCCTCCTGGGCAAGCCCCTCAAGGAGGTGATCCGGCACGTGGACGGGGTGGGGCAGGAGCTCATGCGGGAGCTGGCCCGGAGGGCGGGCCTCACCCCCGAGACCCCCCTGGACGAGGCGGGGCTTGGGCGGGTGTACCGGGCCCTCAAGACCCTGGTGGAGGACCCCTCCTTGCGCACCGAGCTTTCCGAGGAGCTGAGGCGGCGCTGGGCCGAGGAGGAGAAGGAGGCCTTAAGGAAGCCCCTCCTCGAGGCCCTGGACCGGGAGATCCGGACGCTCAAGGCGAGGCTTGGCGACTACCAGGAGGCCCTAGAGCGCCTGGAGGAGGCCGAGGCCCTGAGGAGGCGGGCCGACCTCCTCCTCGCCCGGCTCAAGGAGGTGCCCAAGGGGGCGGAAAAGGTGGTCCTCGAGGGCTTTGACGGGAAGCCCGTGGAAATCCCCCTGGACCCCGCCCTCTCCCCCCAAGAAAACGCCCGGAAGCTCTACGACCGGGCGAGGCGCCTGGAGGAGCTCGCGGAAAAGGCCCTGGACCTCATCCCCAAGACCGAGGCCCGGATCCGAGAGCTGGAGGCGGAGAAGGAAAGGCTTAGGACCCTGGACCTGGAAGGTCTCCTCGCCCTCGCGCAAAGGCCCAAGGGGGAGAAGGGCCTTAAGATCGGCCTCCGCTACACCTCCCCTTCCGGGTTTTTGGTCCTGGTGGGCCGGAACGCCAAGGAGAACGACCTCCTCACCCGGGCCGCCCACTCCGAGGACCTCTGGTTCCACGCCCAAGGGGTGCCGGGAAGCCACGTCATCCTAAAGGCCGAGGGAAAGAACCCGCCCCTGGAGGACCTCCTCTTTGCCGCGAGGCTTGCCGCCTACCACTCCAAGGCCCGGGGGGAGAGGCAGGTCCCGGTGGACTACACCCGGAAAAAGCACGTGTGGCGGCCCAGGAAGGCCGCCCCGGGCCAGGTGCTCTACACAAAGGCCAAGACCCTTTTCGTGGAGGGGCTTCCTCCCGAGGAGTAGGCGCCCTGCCCCGCGTTGCCTTCTCCCCCGGCGTGGGCTAGACTGAGACCCCGTGAAGCGGGTGATGTTCCACGCCAAGATCCACCGGGCCACCGTGACCCAGGCCGACCTCCACTACGTGGGCTCGGTGACGGTGGACCAGGACCTCCTGGACGCCGCCGGGATCCTTCCTTTTGAGCAGGTAGACATCTACGACATCACCAACGGGGCCCGGCTCACCACCTACGCCCTTCCCGGGGAACGGGGGTCCGGCGTCATCGGGATCAACGGGGCCGCGGCCCACCTGGTGAAGCCGGGGGACCTGGTGATCCTCGTGGCCTACGGGATCTTTGACGAGGAGGAGGCGAGGAACCTCAAGCCCATCATGGTCCTGGTGGACGAGAGGAACCGGATCCTCGAGGTGCGCAAAGGGTGACCCTTACGCCCGCGGGGAAGAAGAGGACATGAGGCGCCTTAGGCTCTACTTGGAGCTCGTCCGCTTTGAGCACACCCTCTTCGCCCTCCCCTTCGCCTACGGGGGGATGCTCCTCGCGGCCGGAGGCTGGCCTGGGTGGCCGACCTTCCTCCTCGTCACCCTGGCCATGGTGGGGGCGAGGACCATGGCCATGGCCCTGAACCGCCTCATTGACTGGCGGCTGGACGCCTTAAACCCCAGGACCCAAAACCGCCACCTGCCCAGGGGGCTCGTCAAGCCCGGGGAGACCCTGGCCCTCGCCCTCCTCGGCCTCCTCCTCCTGGTCTACGCCGGGCTTAACCTCAACCCCCTCACCGCCAGGCTCCTCCCCGTGGCCGTCTTCTTCCTCGTCTTCTACAGCTACACGAAGCGCTTCACCTGGCTGTGCCACTACGTCCTGGGCCTCACCATCGGGGCGGCGGCCGCCGGGGGGTGGATCGCCGTCACGGGGAGCTTCGCCCCCACGGCCTACGCCCTTTGGGCGGGGGTGGGGCTTTGGATCGCCGGGTTTGACATCCTCTACGCCACCCAGGACTACGCCTTTGACCGGGCCCATGGGGTAAAGAGCATCCCCGCCCGCTTCGGGATCCCCCAGGCCCTCCGGGTGGCCCGGGCAAGCCACCTCCTGGCCTGGCTCGCCTTCCTCTGGGCCGGGGTGAGCTACGGCGCCGGGCCCCTCTACTACCTGGGCCTTCTCCTGGTGGGAGGGCTTCTCCTCCTGGAGCACCGCCTCGTCTCCCCCGAGGACCTCTCCAAGGTGGAGGTGGCCTTCTTCCAGGCCAACGTGGGCGTAAGCCTGGGGATGTTCCTCTTCATCGTCTTGGACCTACTCGCCCGCGGGGCTTGACGGGAGGGGCGGGCGGGCGTAGCCTAGGCTTACCGACCGGTCGGTGAGCCATGGGCACGCCTACCCGCACGCGCATCCTCCAGGAGGCCGCCAAGCTCTTCACGGAAAAGGGCTACGAGGCCACCAGCGTCCAGGACCTCGCCCAGGCCCTGGGGCTTTCCAAGGCCGCCCTCTACCACCACTTTGGGAGCAAGGAGGAAATCCTCTACGAGATCAGCCTCCTCGCCCTAAAGGGCCTGGTGGCGGCGGGGGAAAAGGCCCTGGAGGTGGCGGACCCCAAGGCCGCCCTTCTTCGCTTCATGGAGGCCCACGCCCGCTACTTTGAGGAGAACCGCCCCTTCTTCGTGGCCATGCTCCAGGGCCTGCAAAGCCTTTCCCCGGAGCACCGGGAGGCCACCGTCCGCCTCCGCGACCGGCACGAGGAAAACCTCCGGGCGATCCTGAGGCGCGGGGTGGAGCAGGGCGTCTTCCGGGAGGTGGACGTGGCCCTGGCGGGGCGGGCCGTCCTCTCCATGCTCAACTGGATGATCCGCTGGTTCCGGCCCGATGGGCCCATGCGGGCGGAGGAGGTGGCCCGGGCCTACCATGACCTGATCCTGAGGGGGTTGGAACGTGGAAGTGCCTGAGCACAAGGAGATCCGGGAGCTCGCCCGGAGGTTTCTCTCCGAGCGGGGCGGGGCGCTTAGGGCCTACGAGGAGGAGGAGGCCTTCCCCTGGCCTTTGGTGGAGGAGATGGCGGAGCTCGGCTTCCTCGGGGTCTTCGTCCCCGAGGCGCTGGGAGGAGCGGGGCTGGACTTCTTCGCCTACCTTGCCCTCCTGGAGGAGATGGGGGGGTGGGCCTCCTTGCGCTCCATCCTCTCGGTGCAGCAGAGCCTCGTCCTCACCCCCCTCCTCGCCTACGGCACGGAGGCGCAAAAGGCCCGCTACGTGCCCCGCCTCGCCCGAGGGGAGATCCTCGGGGCCTTCGCCCTCACCGAGCCCGAGGCCGGCTCGGACGCGGCAAGCCTCAAGACCCGCGCCCACCGGGAGGGGGACTTCTACGTCCTGGAGGGGCAGAAGACCTTCATCTCCCACGCCAACGTGGCCGAAGTCTTCCTCGTCTTCGCCAAGACCGACCCGGAGAAAGGGGCCAAGGGGATCACCTGCTTCCTCGTGGAGCGGGGAGACGGGGTGAAGACGAGCCCCCTGAAGGGAAAGCTGGGCCTAAGGGCGGCGGACACGGGAATGGTCTTTCTGGACGGGGTACGGGTGCCCAAGGACCGGGTCCTGGGGAAGGAGGGGGAGGGGTTTAGGATCGCCCTCTCCACCCTGGACACGGGGCGGGTCTCCCTGGCGGCGGGGGCGGTGGGGCTCATGGGGCGCGCTTTGGACCTCTCCTTGGCCTACGCCGGGGAGAGGAAGCAGTTTGGCAAGCCCATCGCTCAGTTCCAGCTCGTCCAGGAGCACCTGGCCGCCATGAAGCTGGACCTCGAGGCCGCCCGCCTCCTCACCTACCGGGCGGCCTGGAAGAAGGTCAAGGGGGAGCCCTACACCCTCGAGGCCAGCCTGGCCAAGCTCTTCGCCTCGGAGGCGGCCAACCGGGTGGCCTACCGGGCCATCCAGGTCCACGGGGGGTACGGCTTCTTCGAAGAGTACGAAGTAGCTAGGCTTTACCGGGACGCCCGCATCCTCACCCTCTATGAGGGAACGAGCGAGGTGCAGAAGCTCATCATTGGGGCCCACCTCACGGGGGTTCGGGCCTTCGCCTAAGGAGGGAACCCATGCCCATGTACTTTGAGGACTTTGAGGTCGGCCAGCGCTTCACCACCCCGGCCCGCACGGTGACCGAGGCGGACGTGGTGAACTTCGCCGGGATCTCGGGGGACTACAACCCCATCCACACCGACGCCGAGTTCGCCAAGTCCACCCCCTTCGGCCAGCGCATCGCCCACGGGCTTCTGGTCCTCTCCATGCTCACGGGGCTCAGGCAGCGCACCGGGCACTTTGAGGGCACGGTCATCGCCTGGCTGGAGATCCGGAACTACAGGTTCCTGAAGCCCGTCTTCATCGGGGACACGGTCCGGGGGGAAAGCGAGATCCTGGAGAAGCGGGAGACCTCCAAGCCCGACCGGGGCATCCTGGTGCAGCGGGTCCGGGTCTACAACCAAAGGGGCGAGGTGGTGCAGGAAGGGGAGTTCGTGACCATGGTGCGGCGGAGGCCCTCCCCGGGCGCCTAAGGGTTATACTGGGTCTAACCCAATGGAGGGGGAAAGGATGAACGCGTTCCCGAGCACCATGATGGACGAGGAGCTGAACCTTTGGGACTTCCTGGAGCGGGCGGCGGCGCTCTTCGGCAGGAAGGAGGTGGTCTCCCGCCTCCACACCGGGGAAATCCACCGCACCACCTACGCCGAGGTCTACCGCCGGGCGCGGAAGCTCATGGGAGGCCTTAGGGGCCTCGGGGTGGGGGAGGGGGATAGGGTCGCCACCCTGGCCTTCAACCACTTCCGCCACCTCGAGGCCTACTTCGCCGTCCCCGGAATGGGGGCGGTCCTCCACACGGCCAACCCAAGGCTTTCCCCCAAGGAGATCGCCTACATCCTAAACCACGCCGAGGACAAGGTCCTTCTCTTTGACCCCAACCTCCTGCCCTTGGTGGAGGCCATCCGGCCCGAACTGAAAACGGTGCAGCACTTCGTGGTTATGGACGAGCAGGCCCCGGAGGGCTACCTGGCCTACGAGGAGGTCCTGGGGGAGGAACAGGACCCCGTGCGGGTGCCCGAGCGGGCGGCCTGCGGCATGGCCTACACCACGGGGACCACGGGCCTTCCCAAGGGGGTGGTCTACAGCCACCGGGCTTTGGTCCTCCACTCCCTGGCGGCAAGCCTCGTTGACGGCACCGCCCTCTCGGAGAAGGACGTGGTCTTGACGGTGGTCCCCATGTTCCACGTGAACGCCTGGTGCCTGCCCTACGCTGCCACCATGGTGGGGGCCAAACAGGTCCTGCCCGGACCCAGGCTGGACCCCGCCTCCCTGGTGGAGCTCTTTGACGGGGAAGGGGTGACCTTCACCGCCGGAGTGCCCACGGTCTGGCTCGCCCTGGCGGACTACCTGGAAAGCACGGGCCACCGCCTGAAGACCCTGAGGCGGCTCGTGGTGGGGGGCTCGGCCGCGCCCAGGAGCCTCATTGAGCGCTTTGAGCGGATGGGCATTGAGGTGCGCCAGGGCTACGGCCTCACCGAGACCTCGCCCGTGGTGGTGGTGAACTTCACCAAGAGCTACCTGGAGAAGGACCTCACCCCCGAGGCCCGCATCGCCTTCAAGGCCAAAACCGGCCTCCCCATCCCCCTGGTGCGCCTAAGGGTGGCGGACGAGGCGGGCCGCCCCGTGCCCAAGGACGGGAAGACCCTGGGAGAGGTACAGCTCAAGGGGCCTTGGATCACCAAGGGCTACTACCAAAACGAGGAAGCAAGCCGAAGTGCCCTCACCCCGGACGGCTTCTTCCGCACCGGGGACATCGCCGTCTGGGACGAGGAGGGGTACGTTGAGATCAAGGACCGGCTCAAGGACCTCATCAAATCGGGCGGAGAGTGGATCTCCAGCGTGGACCTGGAAAACGCCCTCATGGGCCACCCCAAGGTGAAGGAGGCGGCGGTGGTGGCCATCCCCCACCCCAAGTGGCAGGAGAGGCCCTTGGCGGTGGTGGTGCCCAGGGGCGAGAAGCCCACCCCGGAGGAGCTGAACGAGCACCTCCTAAAGGCCGGCTTCGCCAAGTGGCAGCTCCCCGATGCCTTTGTCTTCGTGGAGGAGATCCCGAGGACATCTGCGGGCAAGTTCCTCAAGCGGGCCCTAAGGGAGCAGTACAAGAACTACTACGGAGGCGCCTGATGTTCCTGGAAAAGTTCCGCTTGGACGGGAAGGCCGCCCTGGTGACGGGAGGGTCGCGGGGGCTTGGCCTCGAGGCCGCCCTGGCCCTCAAGGAGGCGGGGGCTAAGGTGGCGGTGATGGCCCGGCGGGCGAGCTTTTTTGAGGAGGCCCGGGCCCAGTTGGGCGAAGATGCCCTCTACCTGGAAGGGGACGTGCGGGACGAGGCCCGCCTCGAGGCCATCGCCGAGGAGGTGGAGGAGAAGCTTGGCCCCCTCACCATCCTGGTGAACGCCGCCGGAATCACCTGGGGGGCGCCTTCCCTGGAGATGCCCGTGGAGAAGGTGCGGGAGGTTTTGGAAGTGAACCTGGTGGGGGCCTTTCTGGCGAGCCGGGTGGCGGCCCGGCGCATGAAGGAAAGGGGCTACGGCAAGATCGTCCACATCGCCTCCGTGGCCGGGCTCAAAGGGGAGTACCCTGAGGTCCTGGACGCCGTGGGCTACTCCGCCTCCAAAGGAGGCCTCATCGCCCTGACCCGGGACCTGGCGGTGAAGTGGGGAAGGTGGGGGATAAGGGTGAACGCCCTCGCCCCCGGGTTTTTCCCCACCCGGATGACAGAGAAGGTCCTTCCCCGGACGGAAGCCCTCCTCAAGGCCACCCTTCCCTTGGGCCGGGCGGGCAGGCCCGGGGAGCTGGGGGGAGCGGTCTTGTTCCTGGCGAGCCCCGCTTCGGACTACATCACCGGGGCCATCCTCCCTATAGACGGCGGGGCCACGGCCCTCTAGCCATGTCCTTCCGAACCCTGCTCGCCGTCCAGGCCGAGGCCAGGCCGGAGCACTACCGCACGGCGGAGGCCTTTAAGAAGCGGGTCTTCGCCCTCCTCGAGCCCCTAAGCGGCACCCCCGCTCCTAGGCTCGCCGCCTTCCCCGAGCTCTTCGGCCTCCCCCTCCTCCTCCACCTGGAAGGCGGGTTTGCCCCCAAGGCCCTCCTCTTGGACCCCCTCCTCCCCTGGCGGCGGGCCCGGCAGGCCTACGGCGTCTTCCTCGAGGTCATGGCCGAGGCCGCAAAGGCCTTCGGCGCCTACCTCCTCGCAGGCTCCCTCCTCTCCCCTCCCTACGAGGAGGAGCTCGCCCGAGGCCGGTTCAGCCGCACCCCCTTCTTCCAGAACCTCGCCCTCTTCTTTAACCCCAAGGGCCGCCTCCTCGCCCAGGTGCCCAAAATGGAGCTCACCCCCAAGGAAAGGTGGCTCCGGCGGGGCCATTTCGGCCCCCACCTGGTGGAGACCGAGGCGGGGAAGGTGGGGATCCTCATCTGCCTGGACGGCTTTTACGAGCGGCACCTCGCCCGACTGGACGCCCTGGGGGCGGAAATCCTCCTCCAGCCCTCCGCCAACCCCGCCCCCTGGGAAAGGCCCTGGCCCCCCGACCCCGCCCGCAAGGAAGGGGAGGTGTGGGTGGCCTCGGCCCAAGCGCGCCTCCTCGGCCGGGAGCACCTCCGCCTCCTCCTCAACCCCATGCTGAACGGGGAGGTGGCGGGCCTTGGCTTCCAGGGGCGAAGCGGGATCTACGCCCCCGGGGAGGCCCTCCGCCTGGCCCAGGCCCCCACCGAGGACGAGGCCTTACTCCTCCGCCTCTAAGCGCTCGGGGTAGAGGCGCACGGGCACGGCCCGGACCAGGGCCTCCTCGAGCCGCTCCCAGGCCCGGTCCGCCACCTCCTTCTCCAGAAGCGGGGCCACCTCCTCCAAGGGGTAGCGGCCCGGGGGGACCACCCGCTCCAGGAGGATCAGGTGGTAGCCGAACTCCGTCCGCACGGGGCCCGAGACCTCCCCGGGCCGGAGGCGCACGAGGGCCTCCTCAAAGGCGGGGACGTAGGTGCCCTCGGGGGCGCACCCCAGGTCCCCGCCCTCCTCCCTGGAGCCCGGGTCCTGGGAGACCGCCCGGGCCACCTCGGCGAAGGCCTCCCCACGGGCAAGCCGCAGGCGGGCCTCCTCCGCCTCCTCCCGGGTGGGGACGAGAAGGTGCCGGGCACAGTAGAGGGTGGGGTGGCGGTACTCCGGGGAGAGGAGCCAAAGGGCCTTGAGGGCCGCCTGGGAGACAGCGAGCCGGGAGCGGTACCGGGCCTCCAGGGCCTCGAGGGCCATGGCCTCGGCCACGAGCCTGCGGTAGGTCTCAAGCCCTGGGACGCCCGCCTGGCGGAGCGCCTCCTCCAGGGCCCCCTCCTCGGGGAAGGCCTCCTTTAGAGCTTGGACCCGGGCCTCCACGGCGGCGGGGTCCGGGTAGAGCCCCTCCTTCCGGGCCCGCTGGAGGAGGGCCTTCTCCCGGGCCAGGGCCTCGAGGAAGGCCGGCCGGTAGGCGGCGAGGAGGGCCCGGGCCTCCTCCGTGTCGGGCAGGCCGAGCTGGGCCAGGGCGCTCCGCACGAAGAGGCCGTAGCGGAGCTCAAAGGCTTCCCGGGTGATCGCCTCGGGGCCCACCTGGGCCACCACCTCCCCCTGGGCCAGGGCCATGGGGGCGAGGGCCAAAGCCAGGGCCAAAAGAAACGCGCGCATGCCCCATGCTAGCATGGACCTCGTGAACGACCTCATCCTCCGGGCCGCCCGGGGCGAGCCCACCCCGAGGCCCCCCGTGTGGTTCATGCGCCAGGCCGGGCGCTACCAGAAGGCCTACCGGAAGCTCCGCGAGCGCTACACCCTCCCCGAGATCGTGCGAAACCCCGAGGTCTGCGCCGAGGTGACCCTCCTTCCCGTGAAGGCGCTCGGGGTGGACGCGGCCATCCTCTTCGCCGACATCACCACCCCCCTCTACGGCATGGGGGTGGACCTCTCCCTGGTGGAGAACAAGGGGCCGGTGATCCACAACCCCGTCCGGGACGAAAAGGGCGTGGAGGCCTTGAAGCCCCTCGTGCCCGAGGAGGCCGTCCCCTTCGTCCTGGAGACGATCCGGATCCTCAAGCGGGAGCTTCCCGTCCCCCTCATCGGCTTCGCCGGGGCCCCCTTTACCCTGGCGAGCTACCTGGTGGAGGGGGGGCCAAGCCGCCGCTTCCTCCGGGTCAAGGCCCTGATGTACGGGGAGGAGGCCCTGTGGCACCGCCTCATGGAGAAGCTCACCGAGGCCATGGCCCGCTACCTCCGGGCCCAGGCCGAGGCGGGGGCCGACCTCCTTCAGGTCTTTGACTCCTGGGTGGGGGCGCTCTCCCCCGCGGACTACCGCCGCTACGTCAAGCCCCATATGGAAAGGCTCTTCCAAAAGCTCAGGCCCGCGGGGGTCCCCGTGATCCACTTCGGCGTGGGCACCATGGGGCTCCTCCAGGACATGAAGGAGGCAGGCGGGGACGTCCTGGGCCTGGACCACCACACCCCCCTCCCCTGGGCCCGCGCCCTCCTCGGGGCCACCCCCGTCCAGGGGAACCTAGACCCCGCCGTCCTCCTCGCCCCCAAAGGGGTCATCCGCCGCGAGGTGCAGAGGATCCTGGAGGAGAACGGGGGTAAAAGCGGGCACATCTTCAACCTGGGGCACGGGATCGTGCCCGAGACCCCCGAGGAGAACGTGCGCTACGTGGTAGAACTCATCCAGGAGGTAGCGGCATGAACGTCCTGCTCATGGCCTACGGCACCCCTTACGCCCCCGAGGAGGTAGAGCCCTACTACACGGACATCCGCCGGGGGCGCCGCCCCTCGGAGGAGCTCCTCAAGGAGCTCGCCGAGCGGTACGAGGCCATCGGCAAAAGCCCCCTGAACGAGATCACCCTGGCCCAGGCGGTCCGCCTCCAGGCCCTCCTCAACCTGGAGGCCCCTCCCTACCCCAAGCGCCTCCTGGGCCCCTTCCCTCCCCGCGCCCCCCACGGCCCCGCCCGGGTCTACGTGGGGACGAAGCACTGGCACCCCTCCATCGGGGAGGCGGTGGCCGCCATGCACGAGGACGGGGTGCGGCGGGCCGTGGCCATCGTGGCCGCCCCCCACTACTCCCTGAGGAGCGTGGCCGAGTACCGGGAGAAGGTGGACTCGGCCCTAAAAGCCCTCCCCGAGCCCATAGACTTCGTATGGGTGGAAAGCTACGAGGCCCACCCCGGCCTCATCGCCGCCTACGCCCGGAGGCTTGAGGAGGTGATCTGGCGCCTGAAGAACCCGGGGAAGGCAGCCTATGTCTTTACCGCCCACTCCATCCCCGTGGCCGCTGTGGAGAAGGGGGACCCCTACCCCAGGCAGGTGGAGAAGACGGCGGAACTCATCGCCAAAAGGCTCGCCCTCCCCCGCTTCCACGTGGCCTACCAGTCGGCGGGGCGCACCCCGGAGCCCTGGCTCGGCCCCGACATCAACGAGCTTCTGCGCACGCTGAAGGAGGAGGGGTACGAGGAGGTGGCCGTCCAGGCGGTGGGCTTCCCCGCCGACCACCTGGAGGTCTTCTACGACCTGGACCTCGAGGCCCAGGCCACGGCGAGGGAGCTCGGCCTGAGGCTCCTCAGGGCCCGGAGCCTGAACGCGGACCTGGACTACATCCAGGTCCTCAAAGACCTGGTGGAGGCGGCGTGGCCGAGGTAGGGGTGGCCGTGGTGGGCGGGGGATGGGCGGGGCTGGCCGCCGCCCTGGCCCTAAAGGAGGCGGGGGTGGACTTCCTCCTCCTGGAGGCGAGCCTCCGCCTCGGGGGGAAGGTGCGCACCGCCCGGCAGGAGGGCTTCCTGGTGGAGGGGGGGCCCGACGCCAGCGTCCGCTACAAAAAGGAGGTGCTGGAGCTCGCCCAGGCCTTCGGCCTCGAGCCCATCGGCACCCTTCCGGAAAAGCCGGCGGCCTACATCCTCTACCGGGGGAAGCGCCACCCCCTGCCCGAAGGCCTCCTCCAGGTGGTGCCCGGGGACCTCAAGGCCCTGGCCCGCACCCCCCTCCTCTCCCTCCCGGGGAAGCTCCGGGCCCTCTATGACCTCTTCCTCCCCCGAGGGGCGAAGGAGGACGAGACCCTGAGGGAGTTCGTGGAGAGGCGCCTAGGGCCCGAGGTCTACCGGGCCCTGGTGGCCCCCCTGGCCGGGGGGGTGTACGGGGGGGAGCCCGACGACCTCTCCATGCGGGCCGCCTTTCCCCAGCTCTGGGAGCTGGAGGGAAGACACCGGAGCCTCCTCCTCGGGGCCATGCGGGCCCGCAAGGGGCGGGGAAGCCGGGAGGGGGGCAGCCTCTTCTTCTCCTTCGCCGAAGGCCTCCAGGCCCTCACCCGGCGGATGGCCGAGGCCCTGGGGGAGCGGGTCCTGCGGGGCACCCCCGTCCTCGGCCTGGAGCCAGCCCGCGGAAGGTGGCGCCTCCACACCCCTAAAGGGGCCCTCCTCGCCGAGGCCGTGGTCCTCGCCACCCCCGCCCCCCAGGCGGCGGGCCTCCTCAGGCCCTTCCTCCCGGAGGCCACCGCTTTGCTCAAGGGGATCCCCCACACCCCGGCGGCCACGGTGAGCCTGGCCTTCCCCGGGGCGCTCCCCGTGGAAGGGCACGGGTTGCTTGTGGCCAAAGGGGAGGGGCTTCGGGCCCGGGGGTTCACCTGGACGCACCGGAAGTGGCCGGGGCGGGCCCCGGAGGGGTTCAGCCTGGTGCGGGCCTACTTTTCGGGGGAGGCCGCCCGGCTTTCCGAGGAGGCCCTCATCCGGCTCGCCCTGGAGGACCTAAGCCGCCTCCTCCCGGGCCTTCCCCGGGTCCACCGGGCCTGGGCCTTCCGCTTCCCCGAGGGGATGCCCGCCTACCGGGTGGGCCACCTGGACCGGGTGGAGCGGCTGGAGATGGCCCTGGTCAAGGCGCCCGGCCTCTTCCTCGCGGGGAACTACCTCCAGGGGGTGGGGCTGCCCGAGGTGGTGCGCTCGGGGAGGCGGGCGGCGCAAAGGGCCCTGGCCCACCTCTCCCTAGGCGAGGCCCATGGAGCTTCTCGGTGAGGAGGGAAGAAGGCTTCTTCGGCTCGGCCTCCTTCCCGGCCTCCTGGGCGGGGGGCTCGCGGTGGCCTTCCGCCTCCTCCTGGACCTCCTCCTCCTGGTCCCTCCCCTCGCCCTGCCCCTCGCGGGCGGGGCGGTGGGGCTTTTCAGCGCCTGGCTTTACCGCAGGCTCCCCGACCTCCGCGGGGGCGGGGTGGACCGGGTCCTCCTCGCCTACCACCTGGGCCAAGGCCGCCTCCCTCCCCGCCTCGGCCCCCTGAAGGCCCTCCTCACCGCCCTCACCCTGGGCCTCGGGGGAAGCGGGGGGCAGGAAGGGCCCCTCCTCTACGCCGGGGGGGCCCTGGCCCAGGCCCTCCGCCCCCGCAACCCCGCCGAGGCCCGGGCCGTCCTCCTCGCCGGGGGTGCGGCGGCCATCGCCGCCCTTTTCCACACCCCCTTGGGGGCAGCTTTCTTCGCCGCGGAGGTCCTCTACCGGGGCTCGGCCCTGGAGGGGCGCCTCCTCGGCTACCTGGCGGTGGCGGCCATCTCCGGCTACGGCCTGCAGAGCCTCTTCTTCGGCACCCGCCCCCTCCTCCCCGTGCAGGGCCTCGAGGCCCCGCCCCTCTGGTTCGCCCTGGCCCTCGCCCCCCTGGCCGCCCTCGGGGCCTTCGCCCTGGCCCGCGGGCTCGCCTGGAGCCGGGCCCGGCTCCAGGGCCCGGCCGCCCTCCCCCTCGCCTTGGCCGCCTCGGGGACCCTCGCCCTCCTCTTCCCCGCCACCCGGGGAACGAGTTACGAGAGCCTCGCCGCCCTCCTCCAAGGGGAAGGCCCCAACCCCTTCCTCTTCCTCCTGGCCAAGGCCCTCGCCGTCCTCCTCTCGGCGGGAAGCGGGGCCAGCGTGGGCCTCTTCGGGCCCAGCGTGGTCCTCGGAGGGGCCTTGGGGGCGGCCTTAGGGGCCCTCTTTGGGATCGGGGGGCCGGGGCCCATCCTCCTCGGCCTCGTGGCCCTGGTGAGCGCCGCGGCCCGCACCCCCTTCGCCGCCGTGGTGCAGATGGTGGAGATCACGGGCTCCTACACCCTTCTGGTCCCGGGCCTCCTCGTGGCCTTCGGGGCCTTCGCCCTCAACCGGGAGACCCTCTTTCCCCTCCAGCCTTCGGGCCCCGAGGCGAGCCCCGCCCACGCCGAGGACCTCCTCCGGGGCCTGGCCCAGCTTCCTCCGGGGCGGCCCCTCCTCCTCGGGGACCTGGGGGCGGTCCTCCTCGAGGTGCGGGAAGGGCATCCCTGGGCGGGGAAGCCCCTCAAGGACACCGCCCTTCCCCCCGGGATCCTGGTGGGCCTCGTCTTCCGCCAAGCCCACCTCCTCGCCCCCCGGGGGCAGGACCGGCTGGAACCCGGGGACCGGGTCCTCCTCCTCGGGCCCCAGGAAGAAGTCGCCCGCTTCGCCGCCCGATCCTAATCCGCGCGGGGGCTTCGCCGCACGGGGCGGCCTCAGACCTGGACCACCTCGAGGCCCCGGAGCCGGTTGGCGGCGGCGGCGAGCTCCAAGGGGCGCACCCAGGCGAGCTCGGGGGCCTCCTCCAGGGCGAAGAGGTCCTCCACCCCGAGGAGGGCCCGCTCCACCAGGGCCTTAAGCGGCGTCCGCCCGTCGGCAAGCCGCCCTAGGCGCTTGAAGAGGGCCCCGAGGGTCCGAACCTGGGCGTTCTCAAAGAGGTCCAAGGCGGAGAGGTCCACCGTCTCCTCCCCGTAGACGAGCTCCCGCAAGCCCCGGCCCTTCACCTTCTCCTTCCGCCCCCGCCTGGGGTCAAAGCTCGCCGGCAAGGGAGCCCGGGGCACGGCCCGCAAGGGGTAGCGGGGCTCGCCGAAGGCCCGGCCCGTGGGGTGGGCCCGGGCGATGGCCTTGGCCTCGGCCGTCACCTCCTGGGGGCGGTACGCCTCCATGAGGACCACGGTGTCCGCCAGGTCCAGGTAGTCCCCCACGCCCCCCACCACCAGGACGAGGCTCACGCCCAAGGCCTTGAAGTCCCCCACCCGGTCCAGGATGGGCGTCAGGGTCTCCCGCCGCACCAGGGCCTGCATCCGGGCGTCCCGCACCAGGAGGTTCGTGGCCGAGGTGTCCTCGTCCAGAAGGAGCACCCTCGCCCCCACCTCCAGGGCCTCGAGGATGGCCGCGGCCAGACTCGTGGAGCCCGAGGCATCCTCCGTGGAGAAGAAGGCAGTGTCCTGGCCCAAGGGGAGGTCGTGGACAAAGGGCCTGAGGTCCACGCCCTTCACGCTTCGCCCGTCCTCGGACTGGACCCTCTGGGCGAGGGGGTCCGTCACCACCCACTCCCGCCCGTCCCCGGGGACGTGGGGGAAGACCCCGTGGACCAGGGCCTCGAGGAGGGTGGTCTTGCCGTGGAACCCGCCCCCGGTGATCAGGGTGAGGCCCTGGGGAAGCCCCATCCCCCACACCTCCCCGGCGTGGGGCACCCGGAAGGAAACCCTTAGAGAAGGAGGGGCTTGAAAGGGGATGGCCCCCTTGAGGGGCCTCTGGCTCACCCCGCTCTCCCGGGGAAGGACGCTCCCCTCCCCCACAAAGGCCACCAGGCCCCGTTCGGCGAGGCGTTCCTGGATGAAAGCGAAGTCCTCTACCTGGCGGACGTGGCGGAGGAGGGCCTCCCGGTCCAGCTCCTGAAGGAAGGCCTCCAGGTGGCGGGAGAGGGCCTGGAAGAGCCGCCTGGCCTCCCGCCCGAGGATGCGCCTTCCCGCGGCGGGGAGGCCCACCCGGAAGCGGAGGCGAAGCTCCCCCTCGCCGAGGTGCGCCCCGGCCCGGCGCAGGACCTTGGGGCTTTCCACCTCCACCCGCACGGCCCCCGAGTGGCCGGAGCCCGCAAGGCGGGGCAGGTCCCGTAGCCGCGCTTTGAGGGCCCGGAGCAGGAAGTCTTCCACCGCCACCCGCCCCTCCTCCCGGGTGTAGACCCGAAAGGCCTCCAGGGCCTGGCCCGGGTAGATCACCTCCAGGATGCTCGGGGTGGCGAAGGGGTCCCCCTGCACGTAGACGAAGCGGAGGGCGAAGCCCTTTCCCCGCCAGACCCCCTTCAGGTCCTTGTAGAAGGGGTAGGGCTTGCCTTCCAGGGCCTCGAGGCGGTCCAAAAGGTCCTCCAGCCGCATCGCCCCCCCAGGCTACGGGGAAGGCCCCGGGGGCGCAACCGCGGGGGGTTGACAAAGCGAGTTTGATAATGCAATATCACTTTTGCCATGCGCGCCCTAGCCCTCCTTCCCTGGCTCCTCGCCGCCGCCTTGGCCCAGGTCCAGGTGGCGGCCACCACCCCCATCCTCGCCGACCTCGTCCGGCAGGTGGGGGGAAATCGGGTGGCGGTGGTGGCGGTCGTCCCCCCGGGGGCCGACCCCCACACCTTTGAGCCCACCCCCTCCGTGGCCCAGGCCTTAAGCCAGACCCGCCTCCTCTTCGCCAACGGGCTCGGCCTCGAGCCCTACCTGCCCAAGCTCCAGGCTCTCCTCCCCAAAAACGCCCGGGTGGTCCTCCTCGGGGAGGGGCAGCCGGGCCTGATCTGCGGGGAGGACCATGCGGAGGAGGACCACGGCCACGGCCCCTGCGACCCCCACCTCTGGCTGGACCCCGCCTACGCCGTCCGCTACGCCGAGCGGATCCTCGAGGCCCTCGCCGCCTTGGACCCCGGGGGCCGGGACCTCTACCGGGCCAACCTGGAGCGCTTCAAAAAGGAGGTGGAGGCCCTGGACCGGGCCTATAGGGCCTGCGGGCTTAAGGGAACGAAGGTGGTGGTCCAGCACGACGCCTTCCGCTACTTCGCCAGGCGGTACGGCCTGGAGGTGGTGGGGGTCTTGAGCCAGGGCGGGGCCCAGGAGGTGGGGAGCCGGAGTTTCCTCGCCCTCCTGGAGAAGGCCAAGAGGGAGGGGGTCAGGCTCGTCCTCGCCGAGCCCCAGTTCCAGGGCAAGGCCCTAAGGGCCCTGGCCGAGGCCATAGGAGCCCGGGTGGCGGTCCTCTACACCGACACCCTGGACGCCCGGGTGAAGACCTACCTGGACCTCCTACGCCACAACCTGCGGGCCCTCTGCCCATAATGGAGGCATGGGCTTCCAAGAGGTTTACGGCGTCCTGCCCCAGGCCAGCGTCCAGGCCCCCGGCCGGGTGAACCTCCTGGGGGAGCACACGGACTACCAGGAAGGCTACGTCCTCCCCACCCCGATCCCCTACTTCACCCGGGTGGAGGCCGCCCCCCTCGAGGGGGCGGTGGAGGCCTTCAGCGAGAACCTGGGGGAGCTCCGGGCCCGCCCCCTCTCCTCCCCGCCCCAAGGGGACTTCCTGGACTACCTCCTCGGGGTGGTCTGGGCCCTCCGGGAGGCCGGGCACGAGGTGGCGGGGGCCAGGTTCTACGTCCGCAGCGACCTCCCCATGGGGGCGGGCCTCTCCAGCTCCGCCGCCCTCGAGGTGGCGGCCCTCAGGGCCCTCCGCACCCTCTACCGCCTCCCCTTGAGCGACCTGGAGGTGGCCCGCCTCGCCCAGAAGGCGGAGGTGGAGTACGTGGGGGTCCGGTGCGGGATCATGGACCAGATGGCGGCAAGCCTGGGCCAGCCGGGGCAGGCCCTCTTCCTGGACACCCGGACCCTGGCCTACGAGAACCTTCCCCTTCCCCCGGGGGTGCGGGTGGCCGTCCTGGACCTCGGGCTTGGGCGCAGGCTGGCGGAGGCCGGGTACAACCGGCGCCGCCAGGAGGCGGAGGAGGCGGCCAAGAGGCTCGGGGTGCGGTCCCTTAGGGACGTGGCCGACCTCTGCCTGGTGGAAAGCCTCTCTCCGCCTCTGGACCAGCGGGCCCGGCACGTGGTGAGCGAGAACCTTAGGGTCCTCCGGGGGGTAGAGGCCCTAAGGCGGGGGGACGCCCGGGCCTTCGGGGAGCTTATGACGCAAAGCCACCGCTCCCTCGCGCAAGACTACGAGGTGAGCCTGCCCGAGCTGGACGCCCTGGTGGAGGAGGCCCTGCGGGCCGGGGCCTACGGGGCCAAGCTCACGGGGGCGGGCTTCGGCGGGGCCGTGGTGGCCCTGGTGGCCGAAAGCCGCTTCCCCGCCTTCAGGGAGGCCCTGGCCCGGCGCTTCCCCGACCTCAAGGTCCTCTAAACCGAGGGGAAGGCGAAGGCCTGGTAGCCCAGCTCGGCCACGGCGAACCAGCGGAAGACCTCCTCCCGGAAAGCCCAGTAGGCGGTGTAGACCCGGCGGTACCCCGGGTCCTTGGCCGCCTGCTCCTCGTAGAGGGCCCGGGCCTCCTCCTCCGCCTTGCGCATGACCTCGGCGGGCCACTTCCTTAGGCGCACCCCGGCCGCGAGGAGGCGCTTCAGGGCAGGCGGGTTCAGGGCGTCGTACTTGGCCATCATGGTGAGGTTCACCTCGCTCGCCGCCGCCTGGAAGGCCTCCTGGAACTCCTTGGGAAGCCTCGCCCACGCCCTCTGGGCCACGAGGAAGGAAAGCTGGGCGCTGGGCTCCCAGAAGGAGGGGTAGTAGTAGTAGCGGGCCACCTTGTAAAAGCCCAGCTTCTCGTCGTCGTAGGGCCCGGCGAACTCGGTGGCGTCTATGGCCCCCCGCTCCAAGGCAGGGTAGATGTCCCCGGCCGCCAAAGTCTGGGGCACCACCCCGAGCCGCCCCATCACGAGGCCGCCGAGGCCCGGGATGCGCATCCTGAGGCCCTTGAGGTCCTCCAGGGTGCGGACCTCCCGGCGGAACCAGCCCCCCATCTGGGTCCCGGTGTTCCCCCCGGGAAACTGGAGGACGCCGAAGTCGGCGTAGACCCGGCGCAGAAGCTCAAGCCCCCCGCCCATGAGCATCCAGGCGTTGTGCTGCCGGTAGGTCAGGCCGAAGGGGACGCCCCCGTCAAAGGCCAAAGCCGGGTTCTTGCCCACGTAGAAGGGACCGTAGGTGTGGCCGGCCTCCACCGTGCCCTGCTGCACCGCGTCCAGCACCTGCCCCCCAGGGACGAGCTCCCCGGCCTGGTAGACCCGGATCTGGAACCGTCCCCCGGTGAGCTCCGCCACCCGCTTCGCCAGCTCCTCCGCCCCGCCGTAGAGGGTGTCCAGGCTTCTCGGGTAGCTGGAGACGAGCCGCCAGCGCACCGTGGGGCTCCCCTGGGCGAAGGCGCGGTAGAAGAGGCTCGCCCCAAGGCCCACGCCCACCTTCCTGAGAAAGCTCCGCCTTTTCATCGTGGCCTCCGGCGTTGCCCAGTCTACCACCTCGCGGGTAGCATAAAGCCATGCTCCAGTACCCCGAGCTTCCCCTGGAAAGCCCCCTGATTGACGCCGAGCTTCCTGACCCGAGGGGCGGCCGCTACCGGCTTTCCCAGTTCCAGGAGCCTTTGCTGGCGGTGGTCTTCATGTGCAACCACTGCCCCTACGTCAAGGGCTCCATCGGCGAGCTCGTGGCCCTGGCGGAAAGGTACCGGGGCAAGGTGGCCTTCGTGGGCATCAACGCCAACGACTACGAGAAGTACCCCGAGGACGCCCCGGAGAAGATGGCGGCCTTCGCCGAGGAGCACGGGATCTTCTTCCCCTACCTCCTGGACGAAACCCAGGAGGTGGCCAAGGCCTACCGGGCCCTGCGCACCCCGGAGGTCTTCCTCTTTGACGAAAGGCGCCTCCTCCGCTACCACGGCCGGGTGAACGACAACCCCAAGGACCCCAGCAAGGCGCAAAGCCACGACCTCGAGGCGGCCATAGAGGCTCTCCTCCAGGGCAAGGAGCCCCCCCTCAAGGAGGCCCCCGCCATCGGCTGCACCATCAAGTGGAAGCCGGGGAACGAGCCGGAGGTCAGGATCGGCTGATCACCGCCGCTGGCGCCAAAGGCCCCGCCTCGGGTCGTAGGGGCAGGCCCGGAAGGCCACCCGGGGGCAGTGCCGCCGGTAGGCCCTGACCTCCCGGGCCAGGCCCTCGGGCAGGCCACAGACGGGACACCCCCTCCTTTGGGAGAAGACCCGGGCGAAAAGGGCCGCCAGGTGGGAAACAAACCTCACGCCCCCCATCCTAACCCAGGTGGTAGACTGCCTCCGGGCTTCGGCCCGGGAGGTTTTATGCGCGTGCTGGTGACGGGCGGCGCCGGTTTCATCGGAAGCCACATCGTGGAGGACCTCCTCGCCAGGGGCCTGGAGGTGGCGGTCCTGGACAACCTGGCCACGGGCAAGCGGGAAAACGTGCCCAAAGGCGTCCCCTTCTTCCAGGTGGACCTAAGGGACAAGGAGGAGGTGGAGCGGGCCTTCCGGGAGTTCCGCCCCACCCACGTCTCCCACCAGGCGGCCCAGGCCTCGGTGAAGGTGAGCGTGGAGGACCCGGTCCTGGACTTTGAGGTGAACCTCCTGGGGGGGCTCAACCTCCTCGAGGCCTGCCGCCAGTACGGCGTGGAGAAGCTTGTCTTCGCCTCCACGGGCGGGGCCATCTACGGGGAGGTGCCCGAGGGGGAAAGGGCCGAGGAGACCTGGCCCCCCCGCCCAAAAAGCCCCTACGCCGCGAGCAAGGCGGCCTTTGAGCACTACCTCTCCGTCTACGGGCAAAGCTACGGGCTCAAGTGGGTCTCCCTGCGGTACGGCAACGTGTACGGCCCCAGGCAGGACCCCCACGGGGAGGCGGGGGTGGTGGCCATCTTCGCCGAGCGGGTCCTCAATGGCCTGCCCGTGACCCTCTACGCCCGGAAGACCCCCGGGGACGAGGGGTGCGTGCGGGACTACGTCTACGTGGGGGACGTGGCCGAGGCCCACGCCCTCGCCCTCTTCTCCCTGGAAGGGATCTACAACGTGGGGACCGGGGAGGGGCACACCACGAGGGAGGTCCTCGAGGCGGTGGCCGAGGCGGCGGGGAAGGCCCCCCAGGTCCAGCCCGCCCCGCCGCGCCCCGGGGACCTGGAAAGGAGCGTCCTTTCCCCCCTCAAGCTGATGGCCCACGGCTGGCGGCCCAAGGTGGGGTTCCAGGAGGGCATCCGCCTCACCGTGGACCACTTCCGGGGCGCCGTATAGGGCTACCCCCGGCCTCGCCGGCCTCCTTCTCCCTGGGCAAGCCCCCGCATCACCGTCCGGGAGGGCCACCATCGGACCTGAAGCGCCGACCAAGGCACGGCCGCAGCAGCCCCAGGTCGGCTAGATCCCCCCTGGTCTTGCCAAAAGGAGGGGGGCATGCTATCTTTGCCCCAAGCACAACCGGAAAGGAGGCGTGCATGAAGCGCAGGGAGTTTCTGAGGAGGCTTGGCGTGGGTTCGCTGGCGGCCATGGGCTTCTCCCGCTTCGCCTTGGCCTAGGCGAGGCCCGTGAAGCTCGCCGCCCTCCTTCCCCTCACCGGGCCCTTCGCCTTCGCCGGCAACGCCGGCCGGGAAGGGTTCGTGGACGGGGTGGACTACGTGAACGAGGTCCTGGGAGGGATCGCCGGGCGGAAGCTTGAGCTCATCGTGGAGGACACGGGCTACGACGTGGCCAAGGGGACGGCCGCCTTCAACCGGGTCCTCTCCCGGGAGCGGCCCGAGGAGCTCCTCTTCGTCTACGGGGACTCCACGGGGCTTTCCAAGGCCTTGGCCCCGGAGATCGCCAGGATCGGCCTCCCCTACTCGGCCACCAGCTTCGCCAACGAGCTCGCCGACCCCGAGAAGTACCCCACCATCTTCGTCTTCGGCCCCACCTACAACGACATGATGGAGGCCCTCCTGCGCCAGATCCGCCTGCAAAAGGGCAAGGCCCGGATCGCCCTCGTCTACTCCAACACCGAGTTCGGCCGCGACCCCATCCCCTACGTCAAGGAGCGGGCCAAGGCTTTGGGGATGGAGGTGGTCCACGAGGAGGTGACGCCCCCCGCCTTCACCGACGCCACCCCCGTGGTGCTCAACCTGCGCCGGGCCAACCCCGACTTCGTCCTCCTCCAGGGCTACGCCCTCTCCGCGGAGCCCCTGATCCTAAGGGCCGCGCGGGAGCAGGGCCTAAGGGCCCAATTCATGGGCACCTACTACTCGGCGGAGCTCGTCCTCATCCAGCGGGCAGGCCCCGCGGCCGAGGGCTTCACCGTCACCTACCACAACCCCTACTGGTACGACACCCTGGTGCCCGCGGTGGACGAGATGCGGAAGTTCCGCCAGCGGAAGGGCCGGGACACCTCCTACCGCCCCACCTACTACATGGGGAGCCTGGCCGTGGCCCTGGGGGTGGCCGAGGCCATGCGCCGGGCGGCCCAGGCGGGGAAGCTCACCCGGGCCGGGGTGGTGGAGTACCTGGAGAAGATCGGGGACTACACCGCTTTGGGCCTCACCCGGGGCTACCAGTTCGTGAACCACCGCATCCCCTACACCAAGCTCTACCGGGCGAGCGTCAAAGACGGGCGCTTCAACGCCATCACCGACTGGCTGAAGCTGGCCTAGGGCCAGGCCCCTTCCCCGGGAGGAAGCGTGGCGGACCTCCTTCCCTACCTCATCGGCGGCCTGGCCAATGGGGCCCTCTACGGCCTCCTGGCCCTAGGGTTCGTGCTGGTCTTCCGCGCCACCAGCGTGGTGAACTTCGCCATCGGGGAGTTCCTGCTGGTGGGGGCCTACCTCACCTACACCTTCGCCCTCCTCCTCCCCCTTCCCCTGGCCATCCTGGCCGCCCTGCCCCTCGCCTTTCTCTTCGGGGTCCTGGTGGAGCGGGGCTTCGTGCGGCCCCTTCTCGGCCGGAACGTGGTGGCGGTGATCATGGCCACCATCGGCCTCGCCGCCGCCCTGGACGGGGGGGTGCAGCTCCTCTGGGGCCCGGACCTCAAGTACCTGCCGGGAAGCCTCCCCGACCTGGGCTTTGAGGCGGGGGGGGTCTACGTCTCCTCCCGGGCGGTCTGGAACCTCCTCCTGGCCCTGCCCTTGGGGCTCGGCCTCCTTTGGCTCCTCCGGAAAAGCCGCTACGGGATCCTGGTCCGGGCCATCTCCGAGCGGGAGGTGGCGGCCTTGGCCCTGGGCATCCCCACGGCCCGGATCCTGGCCGGGGTCTGGGGGCTTTCCGCCCTCCTCGCCACCCTGGCGGGGGCCCTTTTGGCGGTGGCCAGCGGCGTGGACCACAACCTGGTCTTTTTCGGCCTCAAGGTCTTCCCCGTGGCCATCCTGGGGGGGCTTGACGCCGTGGGGGGAGCCTTGGCGGCGGGGTTTTTGCTCGGGGTCCTCGAGGCCCTCTCCCAGCGCTACCTGGAGGCCTACCTCCCCGGCTTCACCGAGGCCCTGCCCTTCGTGGTGGTCCTCTTCGTCCTCCTCGTGAGGCCCTACGGCCTCTTCGGTCAGCGCGAGATCGAGAGGGTGTGATGCTTGCTGTAGAAAACCTCAAGGTCGTCTACCGCGGCGTGATCCTGGCCCTGGACGGGGTCTCCTTGGAGGTGGGCGAAGGGGAGGCCGTAGCCCTCCTGGGCCCAAACGGGGCTGGGAAAAGCTCCTTGGTGCGGGCCATCGCCGGCCTTCTCCCCAAGTTTGAGGGTCGGGTTCTGGACGGGAAGGTGCGCCTCTTCGGCCGGGAGGCCACCCACATGGACCCGGTGGGGATCTCCCGGCTCGGCCTCACCGCCATCCTGGAGGGCCGCCCCCTCTTCCGCTACCTGACCCCGGTGGAGAACCTCATGGCCGCAGGCCACCGCCTCCCCCCAAAGGCGCTCAAGGAAGGGATGGAGGAGGTCTTCGCCCGCTTTCCCCGCCTCTACGAGCGCCGCCACGAGCAGGCGGGCTACCTCTCCGGGGGGGAGCAGCAGATGCTCCTTTTGGGCATGGCCCTCCTCACGAGGCCGAGGCTTTTGGTGGTGGACGAGCCCTCCTTGGGCCTCGCCCCCAAGCTGGTGGAGGAGGTGATGCAGACCCTGGAGGCCCTAAGACGGGAAAAGGGGCTCTCCCTCCTCCTCGTGGAGCAAAACGCCCGGGCTGCCCTCGGCATCGTGGACCGGGTGTACGTCCTGGAAAGGGGCCGCGTGGTCTTTGAAGGGAGCGCCAAGGAGGCCATGGAGGACCAGGACGTGATGGAGTTCTACCTGGGCAAGGAGGAGGTGGGCTTCCGCCAGGCGAGGCGGTACCGGAGGAGGAAGCGGTGGGTGTGATCCTAGAGGTGCAGGACCTCCACCTCTCCTTCAAGGGGGTGAAGGCCCTCTCGGGGGTGGAGTTCTCCGTGGCGGAGGGGGAGTTCTTCGCCGTCATCGGCCCGAACGGCGCCGGGAAGACCACGCTCTTAAACGTCCTCTCCGGGGTGTACGAGCCCGAGAAGGGCGAGGTGGTCTTCCTGGGGGAAAGCCTTAGGGGGAAAAGCCCGCAAGAGCGGGCCCGCATGGGCCTCGGGCGCACCTTCCAGGGCCTGGAGATCTTCCGGGGGATGAGCGTCTTGGAAAACGTCAAGCTGGGGGCGGAGCTCGCCCTCTCCACCTACCCCATGGCCCTCCCCCGGGCGGAAAGGGAGTGGCGCCTGAGGGCCTGGGCGGAGGAGGTCCTGGACTACCTCCACCTCTCCCCCTTCCGCCACGCCCCGGCGGGGATGCTCCCTTACGGCCTGCAGAAGCGGGTGGAGGTGGCCCGGGCCCTTGCGGGCCGGCCCAAACTCCTCCTCCTGGACGAGCCCATGGCGGGGCTTGCCCTGGAGGAGAAGCAGGACCTGGCCCGCTTCCTCCTGGACGCCCGGGAGGAGTGGGGGGTGACCCTCCTTTGGGTGGAGCACGACCTTAGGGCCGTCCTGGAGCTTTCCGACCGGGTCCTGGTCCTCTCCTACGGGGAGGTCCTCTACTACGGCCCCCCCGAAGGGGTGCGCAAGGACCCCAAGGTGGTGGAAGCCTACCTGGGCCACGGGTAAAGCCATGAAAGGGACGCTTCTAGAACACCTGTACCGCCACGCCCAGGAACGCCCCGAGGCCCCCGCCCTCCGGGTCAAGCGGCTAGGGGTGTGGCAGAAAACCTCCTGGCGAAGGCTTTTGGAACGGGTCCTAAGCCTCGCCGGGGGGCTTTCCGCCTTGGACCTTAAGGAAGGCGAGGTCCTCGCCATCCTGGGCCACAACGCCCCCGAGTGGGTGGAGGCGGAGCTCGCCGCCCAGGTCCTGGGGGCCCTCCCCATGGGCATCTACGCCGACGCCATGCCCGAGGAGGTGGGCTACTTCCTGGAGTTCACCGGGGCGAGGGGCATCGTGGTCTCCGACGAGGAGCAGCTGGACAAGGTCTACCCCCACCTCCACCTCGTGGACTTCGTCCTCGTGTGGGAGGAAGCGGGGATGAGCCGGCACTTCCGGGGAAAGGTCAGGCGCTTTAGCCAGGCCTTCGGCGACCCCAAGGTGGGGGAGGAGGCCCTAAGGAGGCGGCGCCCGGAGGAGACCGCCCTCCTTGCCCCCACCTCCGGCACCACGGGGCGGAGCAAGCTCGCCATGCTCTCCCACCAAAACCTCCTCGCCGGGCACGAGGCGGTGGGAAAGGCCCTGGGCTTCCAAAGGGGGGCCTGGGTTTTCAGCTACCTCCCCCTCCCCTGGATCGGGGAGCAGATGCTCACCGTGGTGCAGAGCCTGGTGGAGGGCTCCACCGTCCACTTCCCCGAGGACCCCACCACGCTCAAGGAGGACCTCAAGGAGGTCCAGCCCGACTTCTTCCTGGCCCCGCCCAGGCTCTGGGAGGAGATGGCGAGCTTCATCCAAAGCCGGATGGCGGACGCCGGACCCCGTCAAGGCCTTCTTCTACCGGACCGGGATGGGGGCGCTTCTGGAGGGGGCGAACCGGGAGTTCAGGGGGGAAAGGGTGGGGCTCTGGCTCAACCTCAAGCGGGCCCTCTTCTACCCCCTCATCGCCAGGCCCCTGAGGGCGAGGCTTGGGCTTGCCGCCTGCCGCATCGCCGTCACCGGCGGGGCGCCCTTGGGCCCCGAGGTCTTCACCTTCTTCCGCGCCCTGGGGCTGGACATCCGCCAGGTCTACGGCCAATCCGAGACCGCCGCCGCCACCACCGCCCACGCCACCGGGGACGCCCCCCCGGAGACCGTGGGCCCCCCTCTTCCGGGCACGGAGGTGAGGATCAGCGAGGAAGGGGAGATCCAGGTGCGGGGCCCCCAGGTCTTTCAGGGCTACTTCAAGCAGGAGAAGGCCACCCGGGAGAGCTTCACCGAGGACGGCTTCTTCCGCACGGGGGACGCGGGCTTCTTTGACGAGCGGGGGCACCTGGTGATCCTCGGGCGGGTGAAGGAGGTGGGGGCGTTGGCGGACGGCACCCGCTTCGCCCCCCAGTTCCTGGAAAACCGCCTGAAGTACTCCCCCTACATCCGGGAGGCCGTGGTGCTAGGCCACGGGAGGCCCTTTGTCACCGCCCTTATAGAGCTTGACCCGGAAAACGTCCAGAACTGGGCGAGGAGGCGGGGCATCCCCTTCACCACCTACCTCTCCCTCACGGAGCGCCTCGAGGTCCAGGCCCTGATCGCCGAGGAGATCCGCATGGTGAACCAGACCCTTCCCGAGAAGCTCAGGATCCGGCGCTTCGCCCTTTTGCCCAAGGAGCTCCACCCCGACGACGAGGAGATCACCCGCACCCGGAAGGTGCGCCGCCAGATCGTGGAGGCCCGCTACGCCCCGGTGATCCAGGCCCTCTACGGCGAGGGCGGCCGCGTGAGCCTCTCCCTGCCCATCCGCTACCTGGAGGGGGAGGGCAGGCTGGAGGCCACCCTCGAGGTCCAGGAGGTCTGAGATGTTCGCCCTCTCCAAGCGCCTCACCGACGCCTTTAGCCTGCGCTTTGCCCGGGCGGTGCGGGAGACCTACCGGGAGGACGAGGCTTACGCCAGCACCCCCTTGGGCCGCCTCGCCCTCTACGCCTTTCTCCTCCTGCTCCTCCTCCTGCCCCTCCTCCTCGGCCCCTACCCCATGTACGTGGCCACCCTGGTGGCCATCGGGGCCCTCTCCGCCCTGGGCCTCCACCTCCTGGTGGGGGGCGCGGGGCAGATCTCCTTGGGCCACGCCGCCTTCATGGGGGTGGGGGCCTACGCGGCAAGCCACCTCACGGGCCCCCTCGCTCCCTTGGGGATCCTCCTCGGGGGCGGGATCGCCGCCTTTTTGGGGCTTCTCCTCGGCCTCCCCTCCCTCCGCATCAAGGGGGTGTACCTGGCCATCGCCACCCTGGCCTTCCAGTTCCTGGCGGACTACGTCTTCAAGACCTGGGAGGCGGTCACGGGGGGAATCCGGGGCCGGACCCTTCCTCCCCCCGAGGTCTTGGGCCTCGTCCTGGACACCCCGGAGAAGCTCTGGTACCTGGTCCTCCTCTTCGCCCTCCCCCTCTTCTTCTACGGCAAGCGCCTCCTCATGACCCGCGCCGGGCGGGCCTTCCGGGCGGTGCGGGACAACGACCTCTCCGCCCGGGTGGCCGGGGTGGACCTCACCCGGACCAAGCTCCTCGCCTTCGCCCTCTCCGCCTTCTACGCCGGGGTGGCGGGGGGGCTTCTCGCCGGGCTCTACAAGGCGGTGACCCCGGAGTACTTTCCCCTCTCCGTGAGCATCCAGTACCTGGCCATGGTCATCGTGGGCGGGGCGGGGACGGTCTTGGGGGCGGTCTTGGGGGCCTTCTTCGTCCTCCTCATCCCCGAGGTGCTCAATAGCTTCGTGGGGGCCCTGGGCCCGGAGTACGCCGCCCAGCTCGCCGCCTGGCGCAACGTGGTCTTCGGGGGCCTCATCCTCCTCTTCCTGGTCCTCGAGCCCCTGGGCCTGGTCGGGCTTTGGGGGCGGGTGCGGGACTACTTCCGCACCTGGCCCCTGCCCTACTAGGGGGCGACCAAGGCCTTGGCGTAGGCCTTCTGGAGGAGCTTGCAGGGCCGCTTCACGTCCGCCAAGGCCGTGTAGATGTCGGAGTTGATGAGGAGCACCGCCTCCACTTGTCTGGGGTAGCGGAGGACGCAGGTGTGCTCCTCCGGGCCCGCCGAGGCGTAGAGGTCCCCGGGGTGCCATACCCGGGCCGTGGCCTCGTCCCCGGGGTAGGGCCCCTCCTGCCCCGCCGGGTACCAGCCCCAAAGCCGCAGGAGCATCTCCTCCCGCACCCCCTTGGGGAGGAGGACCTCGGTGTGCAGGGCGTAGGCCAGAAGCTGGGCCAGCTCCAAGGCCGACATGCGAAGCCCCGAATGCCCACCGCAGGCGTCCGGGGACGGGGCGAAGCTTCGCCCGGCCACCTCCTCGTGGACGAAGTCGTAGGCCAGGGCCTCCCCCCTGGGGCCCGGGGTGCAGTTCACCCGGGAGAGGCCCGCAGGCTCCAGGAGCCACCTGGAGTCGTCCGCCCCCTGCCACTGGGAACAGGCGGCGAGGCCCAAGAAGGGCAGCCACAGGATCCTTTTCACCGTACTCACCCTGCCTTTCGTGGGGCGCGGGAGCGGAAACCCAGAACGGCCTTCCTTGAGTCGGGATGGCTTAAGGGTACCCCCGCCCTGCCCAGGGAAAAGGGGGCCAAGGCACCTTTCGGGCTACCATGGAGGCATGGAAGGCATCCGGCGCGCGGCGCAGCGGGCCGTGGAAGAGTTTCTCCAGGCCTTCCCCATGGGGCCCGGGAGCCTCTTCGTCCTCGGGGGCTCCACCAGCGAGGTCCTGGGGGAGAGGGTGGGAACGAGGCCGAGCCTCGAGGCCGCCCACGCCCTCCTGGAAGGCCTCCTCCCGCCCCTCCTGGAAAGGGGGGTCCACGTGGCCGTCCAGGCCTGCGAGCACCTGAACCGGGCCCTGGTGGTGGAAAGGGAGGCGGCGCGGGCCTTTGGCCTCGAGGAGGTCACCGTCTTCCCCCACCCCAAGGCGGGGGGGGCCTTGGCCACGGCGGCCTTCCTCCGCTTCCGGGACCCGGTGATGGTGGAGTCCCTCAAGGCCCAGGCCCACGGGGGGATGGACATCGGCGGGGTCCTCATCGGCATGCACCTCCGCCCCGTGGCCGTGCCCCTGAGGCTTTCCGTGCGGAAGATCGGCGAGGCGGTGCTCCTCGCCGCCAAGACGAGGCCCAAGCTCGTGGGCGGGGCCCGCGCGGTCTACACGCGGGAGGAGATGCTCAAGAAGCTGGAAGAATTTCTTCCAAAACCTCCCTGAACATGGCGGCCACCCCCAGGGCCTCGTAGCGGTCGTAGGCCCCCATGAGGGAGAGGCGGAAGACCTTGCCCTTCAAGGGCCCCTGCCCCCCGGCGATGACGGCCCCCCTTTGGGCGAAGGCCTCCTTCACCCGGGCGTAGGGCACCCCTTCTGGCAGGTAGAAGGCGGCCACGGCGGGGCTTTTCGCCTCAGGGACGGGCCTTAGGCCAAAGCCCTCCCCAACCTCGTAGAGAAGGCCGTTCTGCCAGGCCTTGAGGGCGAGGTGCTCCTCCAGGCGGGGAAGGACCTCTTCCAAGACGGCGGCCACCGCCCCCACCAGGTTGATGGCCGGGGTCCAGGCGCTCTCCCCCTCCTTTTGGGCCTTGAGCTCCCGGGCGAGGTCCAGGTAGTAGCCCCTGGGCTTCAGGCGCTCCAGGGCCCTGGGGGAGAGGGCCACGAAGCCGAGGCCCGGGGGGCACATGAGGCCCTTCTGGCTTCCCGAGGCCGCGGCGTCCACGCCCATGGCCTCGAGGGCCACCTCCCCCACCAGGAGGCTCGTCACCATGTCCGCCCCCACGAGGCCCTCGGGGTTCTTCTCCTTGAAGGCCCGGGCCAAGGCAGGAAGGTCGGCGAGGGCCCCGGTGGAGGTCTCCGAGTGGACCAGAAGGAGCCCCGCGTACCCCTCCTTGGCCACGTCCTCGGGGCGGGGAGTGTCCCCGTAGGGGTAGTCCAGGCGCTCCACGACAAGCCCCGCCTCCAGGGCGATCTCGTAGAAGCGCTCGGAGAACTTGCCGTAGACCGGCACCAAGACCCTTTCCCCGGGGGCGAAGAGGTTCTTCACCAAGGCCTCCATGGCCAGGGTGCCGCTTCCCGTGAGGATCAGGACCTCCCCTTCCGTGCGGAAGGCCTCCCTCAAAAGCCCCCTCGCCTTCAGGAAGACCTCCCGGGCGGCCTCGGTGCGGTGGTGGAGCTGGGGCCGGGCCAGGGCCTCCAAGGCCTTGGGGTGCAGGCGCACGGGTCCTGGGGTGAGGAGCCAGTCCATGGGAGAAGTGTAGCGGAAAGGGGGCCCGGACGGGGTAGCCTAGGCGTGTGCGCTACGCCCTCCGCTTCCGCCCCCTCGCCAGCGGGGAGTACCTCCTCCCCCTGCCCCAAACCCTCCCGGGGCAGGAGGTGGGGGAGGTCTTCCTCTCCCACAAGCCCCTCGAGGTCTACGAGGCCCAAGGCAACCTCCTCGCCCGCTTCGCCCTGGAGGAAGGCGAGGCCCTGGAGGCCCGCTTCCGCCTCCGCACCGCTCCCTTTCGGGCCAGCCCCCCGTGGGGGCAAGCCCTCCTCCGGGAGCCCCCCGAGGCCTGGCCCGGGATCCTGGCCCACCGGGGCCACCGGGTGGAAAAGGCTCTGGGCTTCCTCCTCTCGGGAAAGCCCCATACCTGGTTTCTGGTGGACGGCCTTCCCCTAGACCCCCTCCTCTTCCAGGCCCTAAGGGAAAACCCCGCCCTCCTCCTTCCCCTGGGGGTGGCCCCGGACCCCAGGGGCTACCTGGGCGGGCACGAGGGGAAAAGGCTCCTCCTCCTCAAAACCCCCTGGCCCGGGGAAGAGGAACCCCTCTGGGGCGAGCTCAAGCCCCTGGGCCTAGACCCCCTGCCCCCGGCCCGGGCCCTGGCCTTTCTGAGCCTCGGGGCCTCCGCCCTGGGCCTTTCCACCGGGCCCTGGCCCTACCTCCCCTACCTCGCCCTCCTCGCCCTGAGGCAGGGCCCCGCCCTCAAGGACCTCCTCCGGCAAAGCCCCCGCCACGCCCTGGAAAGCCTCCTCTTCCACGCCTTCGCCCTCTCCGTGACCACGGAGGTCAGGCCCGAGCTCGGCCTCGCCTACCTGGGCCTCCTCTTCTGGAACCGGACCCGCCCCCCGTGGCGGGAAGGCCCCCACCTCGGGTAAAATGCCGGGGAACCCCCGATGGGCCAAAGGCGCTCAAAGCGCGGGGTTCGCGTGGAGGTACCGCATGGCTAAGGTCAGGCTGGAACACGTGTGGAAGCGCTTCGGCAAGGTGGTGGCGGTCAAGGACTTCAACCTGGAGACGGAGGACGGGGAGTTCGTGGTCTTCGTGGGGCCGAGTGGCTGCGGCAAGACCACCACCCTCCGCATGATCGCCGGGCTGGAGGAGATCTCCGAGGGCAAGATCTACATCGGCGACCGCCTGGTGAACGACGTCCCCCCCAAGGACCGGGACATCGCCATGGTCTTCCAGAACTACGCCCTCTACCCCCACATGAACGTCTACGAGAACATGGCCTTCGGGCTCCGCCTCCGGCGCTACCCCAAGGACGAGATTGACCGGCGGGTCAAGGAGGCCGCCCGCATCCTCAAGATCGAGCACCTCCTCAACCGCAAGCCCCGGGAGCTCTCGGGCGGGCAGCGCCAGCGGGTGGCCATGGGGCGGGCCATCGTGCGGGAACCCAAGGTCTTCCTCATGGACGAGCCCCTCTCCAACCTGGACGCCAAGCTCCGGGTGGAGATGCGGGCCGAGATCGCCAAGCTGCAAAGGCGCCTCGGGGTCACCACCATCTACGTGACCCACGACCAGGTGGAGGCCATGACCCTCGGCCACCGCATCGTGGTGATGAAGGACGGGGAGGTCCAGCAGGTGGACACGCCCCTGAACCTCTACGACTTCCCCGCCAATCGCTTCGTGGCCGGCTTCATCGGCAGCCCCTCCATGAACTTCGTCCGCGCCGGGGTGGAGGTCCAGGGGGAGAAGGTCTACCTCGTGGCCCCCGGCTTCCGCATCCGGGCGAACGCCGTGCTGGGAAGCGCCCTGAAGCCCTACGCCGGGAAGGAGGTGTGGCTTGGCGTCCGGCCCGAGCACTTAGGCCTCAAGGGGTACACGACGATCCCCGAGGAGGAGAACGTCCTCCGGGGCGAGGTGGAGGTGGTGGAGCCCCTGGGGGCGGAGACGGAGATCCACGTGGCGATAAACGGCACCCTCCTCGTGGCCAAGGTGGACGGCCACGCCCCCGTGAAGCCCGGGGACAAGGTGGAGCTCCTCGCCGACACCCAAAGGCTCCACGCCTTTGACGTGGAAACCGACAAGACCATCGGCCACGCCCAGGAGCGGGCGGCCGTGGCCCGCTAGGGCCCGAGGGGAACGGGGGCGGGGGCTTCCCCCCGCCCCTTTATCATGGAGGGGTGAGCGCGCCCAAGCCCTTCGTCATCGGGATCGCCGGGGGAACGGCGAGCGGCAAGACCACCCTCGCCCAGGCCCTGGCCCGGACCCTGGGGGAGCGGGTCGCCCTCCTCCCCATGGACCACTACTACAAGGACCTGGGCCACCTCCCCCTGGAGGAGCGCCTCCGGGTGAACTACGACCACCCGGACGCCTTTGACCTCGCCCTCTACCTGGAGCACGCCCAGGCCCTCCTCCGGGGCCTTCCCGTGGAGATGCCCGTCTACGACTTCCGGGCCTACACCCGAAGCCCCAGAAGAACGCCGGTCCGGCCCGCCCCCGTGGTGATCCTGGAAGGCATCCTGGTCCTCTACCCCAAGGAGCTCCGGGACCTCATGGACCTCAAGGTCTTCGTGGACGCCGACGCCGACGAGCGCTTCATCCGCAGGCTCAAGCGGGACGTCCTGGAAAGGGGCAGGAGCCTGGAAGGGGTGGTGGCCCAGTACCTGGAGCAGGTCAAGCCCATGCACCTCCACTTCGTGGAGCCCACCAAGCGGTACGCCGACGTGATCGTGCCGAGGGGCGGCCAGAACCCCGTGGCCCTGGAGATGCTCGCGGCCAAGGCCCTCGCCCGCCTGGCCCGGATGGGGGCAGCGTGAGGGCCTTCCTCCACCTCCTCCTCTTCCTCGCCCTCCTCCCCTCCCTCTTCGCCCTCGCGCCGAGGCTCCGCGCCCAGGCCCCGGGGCCCGTGGCCCTGGTCCTGGACGCGGAGGCGGTGCGGGAGGAGGCGCGGGCGCGGGGCGAGGACCTCATGGCGGCCCTGGCCCGCTATCAGGCCCTCGGGGTGAACGGCGTCGCCTTCCCCGAGCGCCTGGTGCGGGACTGGGTAGGGGAAGGGGTCCTCCTCTACCGCCAAGGGCGGGAGCTCGTGGAGATGGGGCTTTCCGCGAGGCCCGGCTGGCACTACCTGAAGGGGGACCCGGCCCTCCTCGCCCTCCTAGAGCGGGCCTACGACCTGCCCTCAGAAAGGCTTGGGGAGTGGCTGGGCTTTCCCGTGGACGTCCAGGCCCTCCCCGCCTTCTACAACCTGGAAGAACTCCGTCAGGCCAAGGCCATGGGCCTCTACGTGATGGTCCGGCCCCTGAACCACAGGCTCCGCCGCCTCGAGGCGGACCTGCCCCTGGTCCCGAAAGAGGCGGACGCCGTGGTCTTCCTGGGCCTCGAGGCCCTGGGCTACCCCTACCGCCTCGGGGAGGCCAAGGCCCTCGTCCCCGTCCCCGTGGCCCTCATTGAGGGCACGCCCCAGGCGGGGCTAGGGGCCTTCCGGGACAAGGGGATCCTCAGGCTCTTCAGCCTCCGCTACGAGTGGCTCCTCACCCTGAAGCCCGAGGAAGCGGCGGAGAAGTACGGCCTCGCCGCCCGGGAGCGAAGCCACCAGATCCTCTACCTCCGGCCCTACCCCTACCCCGAGGACACCGCCCGCCTCCTAAAGAGGCTCCAGGAGGAGCTCAAGGCGAGCGGCCTCCCCTTGGGGGCGCCGAGCCCGCGGGCGCTCGCCCCAAGCCCCCTGAGGTACGCCGCCTGGGTGGGGGTGCTGGCGGGGCTTGGGCTTTTGGCCTTGGGGCTTCCCGTGTACGGGCCCCTGGTGGCCTTCCTCCTCCTCCTCTTCGCCTTGGGCTACGCGGGGAGCCAGGCGGGGCCTTTGCTCGCCGCCCTGGTCTTCCCCGTCCTCGGCTTCCTGGGCCCGAGGAACGGGCTTTGGATGTGGGCGAGAAGCCTGGGCTACGCCCTTTTGGGCGCGGTCTTCCTCTCCGCCTTGGGCTCCACGGAGGAGGCCCTCTCCGGCCTCGCCCCCTTCAAGGGGGTCTCCCTCACCCTCCTCGTGCCCCCCCTCCTCGTGGCCTACAGCTTTCTGGAAAAAGACTTCAAGGAGGCCCTCACCCGCCTCTTCCTCCACCCCGTCCGCCTGGGAGAGGTGGCCCTGGGGGGACTTGCCCTGGGGCTTTTGGCCCTCGCCCTCCTGCGCCGCGGCAACGACGCCCCCATCGTCCCCGAGCTGGAGCTCAAGCTTAGGGCCCTCCTCCAGGACGTCATGGTCCGCCCCCGGTTCAAGGAGGTCTTCGGCCACGCCCTCTTCCCCCTGGCCCTCCTCCTCCCCTGGCCCCGCTGGGTGCAAAACGGCCTCCTCTTCCTCGCCTCCTTGGGCATCGCCTCCATCCTCAACACCTTCAGCCACTACCACACCCCCCTCCCCATCTCCTTCTTCCGGGTGCTGAACGGCGCCCTCCTCGGCCTTTCCCTCGGGCTTGTCGGGGTTATCCTGGTAAGGAGGCTTCGGGCATGGTGGTCGGCGTAGCGGGGTACTACGGGTTCAGGAACGCCGGGGACGAGGCGATCCTCGAGGCCATCGCCCGGGAGCTCAAGGCCCGCGGCCACGAGGTGGTGGCCCTCTCCGGCGACCCCAAAAGGACCCGCGAGGACCACGGCCTCAAGGCCTACCACCGCCTGAACCCCCTGGCCCTCCTCCGGGCGGACCTCTGGCTCCTCGGAGGAGGGGGGCTTCTGCAGGACGCCACCAGCGCCCTAAGCCTCACCTACTACCTCTCCGTGCTCCGCCTCGCCCGCCTCTTCCGCAAGCGGGTCGTGGTCTTCAACCAGTCCCTGGGCCCCCTCTCCCCCTGGGGGGAGAGGCGGGTGCAAAAGGCCCTCAAGGGCGTGCCGGTGATCCTCAGGGACCAGGACTCCCTGGAGTACGCCCGGCGCCTGGGGATCCCCGCCGCCCTCGGGGCCGACCCCGCCCTCCTCCTCCCGCCGCCCCCCGTGCCGCGGGAGGAGGACCTCGTCCTCGTCATCCCCCGGGCGGGGGTGCGGGAGGAGGCCCTCACGACCCTCTACGTGGCCGCCAACCACCTGGTCCACGAGGGGAAGCAGGTCCTCGTCCTCCTCCTCCAGCCCGGCTACGACGACGAGGTGGCCGAGGTCTTCCGCCTCCACCGCATAGAGCGCACCTCCGACCCCCGCCGCCTCCTCTACCTCGCGGCCCAGGCGGGGTACGTGATCTCCATGCGCCTCCACGGCCTAATCCTGGCCGCGGCCGCGGGCACCCCCTTCGCCGCCCTCTCCTACGACCCCAAGGTGGCCGCCTTCGCCAAGGAGACGGGGGCCTACTACCAGGAGCTCCCCGGGGAGCCCATCAAGCTCTACAAGGCCGCCCTTTACGGCCGCTTCCCCGACTGGGAGAAGGTGGCCCGGCTGAAGGAGCGGGCGCGGAAAAGCTTTGACCTGGCGCTGGGGGAGGGCGTCCCCATCAAAGGCTCCGGGCGCGGCTGAGGCGGCCCGCAAGCCCCTCGGCGAAGGCCCTGAGGTCCTCCAGGGCCTCCTCCACGCTTTGGCGGAGCAAGAACTCCCCAGGGGAGAGGCGCTTAAGGAGGAGGAAGGGCGGCTGGGCGAGGACCTCCACCCCCTGGCGGACCACCTCGGGGACGAGGCCTTCCTCCAGGGCCTCCGCCTCGAGGTCCGCGAGGAGGAAGACCTCCCCGAGGGGCTTGCGGGCAAGGAGCAGGAGGAGGGCGGCGAAGGCCCCCCGCTCGGAAAGCTCCGCCGCCAGCCGGTCCTCCAGGGCCTCCACCGCCTCGAGGTCCACCCGGCCCTCCTTGAGGAGGTCCTCCAGGTCCCAGGGGGTGAGGGGGAACCGCCCCTTGAGGCGGGCGAGGCGGGTCAGGGCCTCGGGGGAGACGAAGCCCACCCCCTCCGGGACCCGGTCCCGCTGGGACTCCGGGGCGAGGAGGGCGGTGTAGGCCCCCTGGAGGCGGTAGGGCTTGAGGCGCTCCACCTCCCCCTCGCCCAGGCGGAGGAGGACGAGGGTGAGCCGGCGCCTCCCGGAGAAGGCCCGGTAGACCCAAGGCGGCCCCTCCTCCAGCTGGAAGCCGAGCCGCCGGAGGTCCTCCGTGGCCCCCGGGGGCTCTAAGGGCTCGTGGGGGAAGAGCACCTCCTTGGGGTAGGGGGTGACCCGGACCCGGCGTTTCTGGGGCTCGGGAGGGGGGGAGGCCTCCTCCGGCCTGACCTCCCGCTCCCGGGCCGGGGGCCTCTGGCCCGGCCTGGGGGCCGCTTTAAGCTCCACCTCCTCCCCCCGGAAGAGGAGAAGGACGGTCTCGTTGGCCGAGAGGCGGCGCTTCTGGTAGTAGGGGCCGAGGCCCCTAAGGACCCCGGCCTTCCAGTCCACCTCCACCGTGTAGGCCTCGCCGTCCTCGTCCACAAAGCGCACTTGCTCCCGCCCGAGGAGGCGCTGGCGGAGGGATACGGTCAAGGCCATGGTACCGGTCTGGATACAGGCGCTGGTGAGCACATACCGTGCGGTCATGCTACCTCCCGAGCTCCCAAAGCGTGCGGGGACGGCCAGACGTAAGCATATAGTACACCTCGTGCACCACGGCGAGGGTGCGCTCCACGTCCTCGAGGGCCCGGTGGCAGGTCCTTCGGGGAAGCTCCAGGACCTCGGAGAGGGCGTCCAGGCCGTAGCGCCTAAGGCCTGGTAAGCCCCGCCTGGCCAGGCGCAGGGAGTCCACCACGGGGTTTTCCAGGCGGTAGCCTAGGCCCTCGAGGGCCGGGCGGAGGAAGCCCAGGTCAAAGGCGGCGTTGTGGATCACCAAGGTAGCGTCGGCGAGGAGGGGGTAGGCCTTCTCCAGAACCTCCTCCAGGGAGGGGGCCTCCTCCAGGGCCTCCCGGGGGATGCCAGTGAGGCGCTCCACGAAGGGGCTCGGCGGGCGGGAAGGGCGGACGAGGCTCTGGAAGGGGAGGCGCCTCCCCCCCTCCAAGCGGAGGAGGCCCACCTCAATCACCTCGTCCAGGCCCGGGGCGAGCCCCGTGGTCTCCAGGTCCAGGACCACCACCGCCTCCCCCTCCAGGGGAAAGGGGTAGCGCCACTCCCAAAGCCCCACCGCCTCCTCCAGGAGGAACCTCCCGTCCAGAAGGGGCCGCACCACCCGCTCCACAGGGCCGCGAAGCCCCAAGGCCTCCCCCAGGGCAGGGAGGGGAAGGGGGCGCCCGGCCTCCCTGAGCCTGCGGGCGAGCCGGGTGGCCATGCGGTAGCGGAAGGCGGCCTCCATCAGAGGGCCTCCCCCAAGGGGGCCCTGAGGTGGGCCCGGGCCGTGGCCTCCTCAAAGGCGAGGGCCGCCCGAAGAAGCCTCTCGTCCTCCCCCCAGGGGGCGAGGAGCTGGAGGCCCACGGGCAGGTGCCCCTCAAACCCCGCGGGGAAGGAGAGGGCGGGCAGGCCCGTGAGGTTTGCCCCCACGGTGTAGAGGTCCTCCCGGTACATGGCGAGGGGGTCGCGCCGGGCCCCGAAGGGGAAGGCGGGGTGGGGGGTGGTGGGGAGGAGAAGGAGGTCCACCTCCCGGAAGAGGGCCTGGGCCTCGGCCTTGAGGCGGCGGCGGAAGGCCTGGGCCCGGCCATAGTAGGCCTCGTAGTAGCCGCTAGAGAGGACGAAGGTGCCCACGAGGACGCGCCTTTTCACCTCGAGGCCGAAGAGGGCCCGGGTGGCCTCCATCATCCCCTCCACCTCCTCCCCCTCCGCCCGCCGCCCGTAGAGGGTGCCGTCGTAGCGGGCCAGGTTGGAGCTCGCCTCCGCCGGGGCCAGGATGTAGTAGGCGGCGAGGGCCTGGGGGAGGGAAGGCCAGGAGACCTCGCGCACGGAAAGGCCAAGCTCCCGGAAGACCTTAAGGGCCTCCTCCAGGGCCCTTTCCACCCCGGGGCTATTCCCCGCGAGGGCCTCCCGCACCACCCCGAGGCGCAGGGGGGGAAGGGGCCCCTCCAGGGCCTCCTGGAAGCGGGGGGGGAGGTCCAGGCTCGTGGCGTCCAGGGGGTCGGGCCCCGCCATGGCGTCCATGAGGAGGGCGAGGTCCCGCACAGAGCGGGCCATGGGGCCGATCTGGTCCAGGCTCGAGGCGTAGGCGATGAGGCCGAAGCGGCTCACCCGGCCGTAGGTGGGCTTGAGGCCGTAGACGCCGCAGAAGGCGGCGGGCTGCCGGACGCTTCCCCCCGTGTCCGAGCCCAGGGCGAGGGGGGCGAGGTCGGCGGCCAAGGCGGCGGCGCTTCCCCCGCTGGAGCCCCCGGGGACCCTATGGGGGTCAAAGGGGTTCTTGGTGGGAAAGAAGGCGGAGTGCTCCGTGGAGGAGCCCATGCCGAACTCGTCCAGGTTGGTCTTGCCCAGGACCAGGGCGCCCAGGGCCCTAAGCCTCCCCACCGCCGTGGCCTCGTAGGGGGGCACGAAGTTCTCCAAAAGGCGGCTTCCCGCCGTGGTGCGGAGGCCACGGGTGGCGATGTTGTCCTTCACCGCCACCACGAGGCCCGCCAGGGGAAGCCCGGGGTCCACCCCTTCCGCCTCCTCCAAAAGCCTCTCGTTCAGGGAGAGGAAGGCGCCGAGGCCCGGGTCCAGCTCCTGGACCCGTTTCAGGTAGGCCTGGGCCACCTCCCGGGGGGAAACCTCCCCCCGGGCCACGCGGGCGCGGATCTCGTGGGCCAACATGCCCCCACTATAGCCCGAAGTGGAGGCGAAGCCAGTCCCGGAAGCCCACGTAGGCCTCCTCTCCGCCCCGGGGCAGGTAGACCACGTCCCCGGGCTCGTGGCGGAACCAGGTGTACTGCCTTTTGGCGTAGGCCTTCACCGCCCGGATGTCCCGCTCTAGCGCCTCCTCCAGGCCGTAGGCCCCCAGGAGGTGGCCCGCCACCTCCTTGTAGCCGATGGCCTGGAGGGCGGTGGGCATCCTGGGGTAACGGGCAAGGAGCCCCCGCACCTCCTCCACGAGCCCCCGGGCGAACTGGGCCTTGGCCCTCTCCTCCAGCCTCGGGAAAAGCCAGGCCCGGTCGGGCCAGAGGACGAGCTTCTTGTAGCGGAAGCGGGGGGGCCTCTTGGGAAACCGGGCCGGGGGGGTGCCCGTGCGCCTCAGGACCTCCAGGGCCCGGACGAGCCTCCTCGGGTTTTTTCCCACGCGGCGGGCGTCCTCGGGGCTTGCCCGGGCAAGCTCGGCGAGGAGGGCCTCAAGGCCCCGCGCCTCAAGCTCCGCCCACAGGGCCTCCTGGACCCCGGGGTCCGGCGGGGGAAGGTCGTGAAGCCCCTCGGAGAGGGCGCGGATGTAGTAGCCCGTCCCCCCCACCACCAAGGGGAGCTTTCCCCGGGAAAGGACATGGGCGATGGCCTCCTCGGCCAAGGCGAGGAAGCGGGCCACGCTCATGGCCTCGTGGGGCTCGAGGACGTCCACCAGGTGGTGGGGCACCCGCGCCCGCTCCTCGGGCGTGGGCTTGTCCGTCCCGATGTCCAGGCCCCGGTAGACCATGGTGGCGTCGGCGGAGACCACCTCCACGGGGACCTCCTCCCCCAGGCGGAGGGCCAAAAAGGTCTTGCCGCTTCCCGTGGGGCCCGCGAGGACGGGGATCGCCTCCACGTCCCTTATGCTAAGGGCATGCTGGAGCGCCGCGACCGCTTGGAAACCCTGAGAAAGCTGAAGGAACTGCAGGAGCGCATCGCTGAACTCGCCTACCTCCTCACCGGGGAGGAGCCCGCCGCCTGGACCCCCAGGGTGGACCTTCTGGAAACCGAGGAGCACTACGTCCTCCTCGTGGACCTTCCCGGGGTGCGCCCCGAGGACCTGGAGCTTCTGGAGGAGGGGCAGCGGGTAACCCTGGCCGGGGTGCGCCACCCCCTGCCCGGCACCTACCTCTTGGAGGAGAGGCCCATGGGCACCTTCCGCCGCACCCTGGACCTCCCCGGGCCCATTGAGGAGGGGACGGCCCAGGCCACCCTGCGGAACGGGGTCTTGGAGGTCCGCTTCCGCAAGAAGCCGGCCACGGCCCTCCCCCTAAAGGAGGCGTAGCACCCGGTCGTCCCCGGGGCGCACCTGGCCCCTCCCGTCCCGGTTGGAGGTGGTGACGTAGAGGGCCCCATCGGGGCCCACCTGCACCTCCCTAAGGCGGCCGAAGCCGGAAAGGGCGGTCTCCACCCGCAAAACCCGCCAGCGGCCCCTCTCCCCCTCCAGGACGAGCCTCAAAAGGGCCTGCCCCCGGAGGCCCGCCACGTAGAGGTCCCCCCGGAAGAAGGCGAGGTTCCCCGGGGGGAAGCCCTGGGGCCAGACGTAAAGGGGGTCCCGGTACCGGGGGTCGTTCCCCCTCCCCACCACCCTCGGCCAGCCGTAGTTCCCCCCGGGGACGATCAGGTTCACCTCGTCGTGGCCATAGCCCAGCTCCCCGCTCGGCCCGTGCTCGCTGGAGAAAAGCTCCCCGGTCCTTGGGTGCCAGGCGAGGCCCTGGGGGTTGCGGTGGCCCAGGCTATACACCTCGGGCCTCGCCCCCCTTCGCCCCAGGAAGGGGTTTCCCGGGGCGGGCTCCCCTTCCGGGGTGAGGCGGAGGATCTTCCCCCCCAAGGAGGCGAGGTCCTGGGCGAGCTCCCGCTCGTAGACCTCCCCCGTGGTCACGTAGAGCATCCCGTCGGGTCCGAAGGCGATGCGCCCCCCTGAGTGGAGGCCGTGGGGCCGGGCGGGGATCCCGTCCAGGACCACCCGGTCCAAGACCCCCCTCTCCCCCAGGTGCCTCAGGCGCACCACCTGGTTCCTCAAGCCCCCCTCCGCCACGGTGCGGTAGGCGTAGACGTAGGGCTCTTGGGGAAACCTTGGGTGGAGGGCGAGGCCCAAAAGCCCAGACTCCCCCCGGTGGTAGACGGAAAGCTCGGCGTAGGTGGAAAGCCTGTCCTCCCTAAAGAGCCGGATCCTGCCGGGCCTCTCCGAGATGAGCATCCCCCCGTCCGGCAGGAAAGCCAAGGCCCAGGGGACCTCGAGGCCCCCCACCACCTCCTCCACCCGTAGCCCCTGCCCCCGGGCGAGTCCCAGGCCGAGGAGCCCCACGAGAAAGCGCCTCCGGTCCACCAGCCACCCCCTTCCCCGACAGGGTACCGGAAACCCCCTTTAGGCCTTCGGGTCCAGGATCACCTTCACCGCCTGGCCCGAGGCGAGGAGGCCAAAGGCCTCCCGGTAGCGGCTCAAGGGGAGGCGGTGGGTGATGAGGGGGCTTAGGTCCACCCTCCCCGAGTAGACCAAGGCGGTGCCCTGCATCCAGGTCTGCCAGAGCCTGCGCCCGGCGATGCCGAAGGCGGTGATCCCCCGCATCACGAGCTCCCCGGCGAGGTCAAAGCGGATGGGGTCGGAAGGGATCCCCAAGATCCTCGCCTCCCCCCCGGGGATGAGGGCCATGAGGCCCTGGTGGATGGCGGCCTCGCTCCCAGAAAACTCCAAAAGCACCTCCACCCCGCTTCCCGTCACCCGGCGCACCACCTCCAGGAGGTCCTCCTCCAAGGGGTTCACCAGCCGGTCGGCGTAGGGCCTGGCGAAGGCCAGGCGGTAGGGGTTCGGGTCAGAAACGAGGATGGGCCCCGCCCCGCTCGCCCGGGCCACCATGGCCGCCATGAGGCCGATGGGCCCCGCCCCCGTGATGAGGACGCTCTTCCCCGAGACCCCGCTTCCCGCGTAGACGGTGTGCACGGCGTTGCCGAAAGGCTCCAGGATGGCCGCCACCTCAAAGGGGAGGTCCTTGGGGTTCACCCAGGCGTTCTCCGCCGGCACCACCACGTACTCGGCGAAGCCGCCGTCCCGGTCCACGCCGAGGATCTTGGTGTTGAGGCAGACGTGGTAGTTCCCCGTGCGGCAGGCGGGGCAGGCGTGGCAGACCACATGGCTTTCCAGGCTCACGTGGTCCCCCACCTGGGGCCGCTTCACCCCGGGGCCCACGGCCTCCACCACCCCGCTGAACTCGTGCCCGGTGACGAGGGGGGGCCGGATCCTCCCCCGGGCCCAGGCGTCCCACTTCCAGATGTGGAGGTCAGTGCCGCAGATGCTCGCCGCCTCCACCCGCACCAGGATCTCCCCCGGGCCCGGCTCGGGCACGGGGCGGTCCACCAGGGTTAGGCCCTCCTCCGGGGCCAGCTTGGCCAAAGCGCGCATACCGGCGCCATGCTACCACCGGTAGGCCGCGCCCACGCTGAAGCGGGTGTCGTCCCCCGTCTCCAGGGTGAGGGTCAGGGAAAGGGCGTCGGTGAGGTCGTAGCCCAGGCCGAAGGCCAGGCGGGAAAGGACCCCCTGCCCGAAGGAGGAGGAGAGGGTGAAGGTGATCCCGTCCGCCCGGTACTCGGCGGCGAAGGTCTGCTCCCCCCGCAGGTCCACCCGGTACCCCAGAAAGAGCTCCGGGGTCAGGTACTTGCCCACGGAGAAGCGGGTCTCCTCCAGGCTCCCCCCCTGGATGGCGGGCACCTCCACCTGGAACCGGTCCAGCCCCAAGGCCCGGGAGAGCTCCCGCTCCAGCTGGCCCAGGACCAGGTTCTCCAGCGCCGCCCCCAGGGCCACCTGGGGGAAGACCTCTCCCAGGCGGCTCGCGTCCGGGGTACCGAGGGCGAGGAGGGCGTAGACCTCCGCCTGGGAAAGCGGGGGGGTGGAGGAGAAGGTGGGCTCCAGCCGCACCTTGACGCGCCCGTTCTCCCGGAGGAACTCCCCGTCCACCGCAAGGCCCACCTGATACCCCCGGACCTCCGCCCGGGCCGCGAGGGCGAACCGGGGCAGGATCCCCCGGTCGGGGCTGAAGTAGAGGCGGCTCTGCCCCGGGTCCAGGGAGAAGAGGGCGTCCCAAAGGCGGAAGCTTCCCCAGAGGGGCCAGACCTCACCGGAGAGGTAGGGGTCCCCGTAGGTGCCCCCGAGGTAGAGGTCCCCGGCCAGCTCCCCCTGGGCCAGGCTCTCCTGCACCAGGACCCCCCGCTCCGCATAGAGGTGGACCCGGTCAAAGACGAGGGGGACCTTGGCCCCGCCCCCTTCCTGGGCCGCCACCCCCTCCTCCCCCAGGCGGCGCACCGCCTCCTCGGGGAAGGCGAGCCGGGCCCGCACCACCTGGGCCTCCCCGGTGAGGTGGTAGGTGCCGCCCTCCTCGTAGAGAAAGAAGCTCTTCACGTCCAAAAGACCCTCCTGCAGGTAGTACTGGGGGTAGTAGAGGGGAAGCTTGCCGTAGCCGGCGAGGCGCAAGGGGAAGAGGGTCCCCTGGGCCAGGGCCTCCCCGAGGCGCACCTCCACCCCGTAACCGGGGTAGCGCAGAACCGCCTCCAGAGGAGTGTCCTCCTTTAGGCCCGGGAGGGAGGCCGCCCCCGTAGCGGTCACGCGGAAGGCCCGGAGGTCCCCCTCGAGGCCGAGCCGCGCCCTCCCCGAAAAAGGGGCCTCCAGCACCACCTCCCCCTGGGCCTCCGCCCCGCCGTTCAAGGCGAGGAGGCCCTGGGAGAGGTAGCCCGCCACGGGCCCCAGGCGAAAGCGGAAGCCCTGAAGCTCCAGGCGGAACCCCTGCCCGGTGAGCCGGAGGACCAGGGTCCCCGAGCCCTCGGGCCTGTAGGGCTTGAGGGCGGGCACCACCTGGAGGACGGGGGTGAAGACCGTGTCCCTGAGGGCGAGGTAGAGGTCGCTTCCCTCGGGGCTCCAGTAGCCCCTCCCCTCCCAGGTCCCCTTCCCCGTGAGGCGGAGGGCGTCCACCCGGAGGCGGCCCCCCTCGAGGCGGAAGGCCGCCCGGCCCTTGAGCTCGTCCCCGCCCCCCACGAAGCGGAGGCTTTCCCCCACCAGCACCCCCTCTCCCCGCAAGGGGTCCTCCAGGGGAAGCCGCAGGCGCAAAACCCCCGTCCAGTAGGCCTCCCCTTCCAAGGGCCCCGCCACCGCGGCGAGGAGGAGGTGGAGGGGAAAGGCGCGGGGGGCGGCGAAGAGGTCCAGCCTTCCCCCCTCCAGGTCCACCCGGAAGGCCGTCTCCCCGAGGCGACCCTCCCCCCGGGCAAGCCCCGCCCCCAGGTCGCCGGAGAAGCTGAAGGGGAGGGCGGTCCCCGCCACCTCCACCCGCCCCGAGAGGGCGCCCTGGGCCTTCAGGCCCTCCAGGTGGAGCCTCCCCGAAACCCTCCCTTTGAGGTAGGGGACGTACCGGGCCACGAACTCCTCCAAAGCGGCCTCCTCCAGAACGAGGTCCCCGCGCAAGGGAAGGAGCCTCCCCTCCACGAGGACCCGGCCGCCCCCGGCCTCCAAGACCCCCTCCACCCCGTACCCCTCCCCGCCCACCCGGCCCCGGAAGCGGCCCTCCAGGGGCGGGAGGGGGAGGTCCACCCGGAGGTCCCCGCCCGCCGGGTAGGTGAGCCGCCCCGAGGCGTAGGGTCCTTCCGCCTCGAGGACCGCCTCCAGGAGGCGTCCCGTGAGGGTGAGGCGCTGGGGCCCGGCGGCGTAAGCGAGCCGGTAGGCCCCCGAGAGGTCCACCTCCCCCTCCAGCCTCCCCGCCCCCGCCGTCCACCAGGGGTAGGCGGGGTGGTTCCCCGAGACGGCCACCCGGTCCCCCTTCCCCTCGAGGGCCAGGGCGAGGCCGTGGACGCCGAGGACGAGCCTCCCCTCCACCTTCCCCCCGGCGTAGCGCAAGGCCCCCTCCCCCTCCGGGCTCGTGAGGGCGAGGGCAAGGGCCTTCAGGTCCACCTCCCCCTCCAGGGGAAGGCCGAGGCCCGGAAGGCGGTAGGCGAGGCGGAGGCTCCCCCCCTCCCCCCAGGCCTCCACCCCCTCCGGGACCAGCCGGGAAAGGAGCCGTGCCCGGCCCCCGGCCTCCCGCGCCCCAAGGTCCAGCCAAACCCCCCCCACCTGAAGCCTGGGCCAGAGGAGGCGCACCGCCTCCCCCAAGACCTCCCCCTCAAGCTCCGGGACCCCCTGCCCCGAGAGGGCCACCCACCCCTCCCGGAAGGCGAGCCTCCCCGTCCAGGCCCCCTCCCAGGCCACCTCCCCCTCGAGGTCCCCAAAGAAGGTGAGGCGGAGCCCCTCGGCGCCGAACCTCCCCGAAACCCGGGCCTCGCGGCCGAAGACGGCAAGCCGCCCCGACCCCGAAACCTCCCCCCAGGCCCCCTCTACCCGCCCGAAGAGGGCAAGGGGCCCGTAGCGGAACCCCTCCAGGACCAGGGCCACCCTTTCCGGCCCCACCTCTCCCCTCACCCCTTCCCCGGAAAGGCCCACCCGGAACCCGGGAAGCCCCTCCAAGGCCAAGACCGCCTCCCCGTAGCGGTACGTCCCGGAAAGCCAGGCCCCGGGGTAGACGCCCTCCGCGTTAAGCTCCCCGAGGCCCAAGGGAAGCGCCCCGGCGTACCGGTAGGCGAGGCGGAAGGGATGGAGGTCAAGCCGCCCCACCAGGGGCAGGCCCTCCCCCTCCAGGTCCAGGCCCAGCCCCCGCCCCGAAAGCCGCACCTCCCCGTAGGGGGTGGAAAGCCGCCCCTCCCCCGCGACCTCCCCAAGGTACCCCTCGGGCGCGGCGTACCGGTAGCCTCCCGCGAAGGCCAGCCCCCCGTAGGCGAGCCTTCCCGAGGCCTCCAGGGCGAGGCCGGAACAGGCCCCCAAGGGGGCGGGGAGGCAGAACCTCCCCGTCCACGCCCCTTCCCAGGCCCCCTCTCCTTGGAGGAGGAAGCGCCCCTCCCCCAGGTCCACCTCGCCCCTAAGCCCTCCCCCGGGAAGGGGGTAGCGGAGGGCGAGCCGCCCCGAAAGCCCGTCCCCGTACCGGGCCTCCCCGAAGAGGTGGGGGCCGGCGAAGCGGAGGGAAAGCCCCTCCGCCCAAAGCACCTCCAGCCGCTCCCCGTAGGCCTCCCCCTGAAGCTCGGCCCGGAGGGGCCAAAGCCAGGCCTGCCCCGAAAGCCTCCCCTCCCTCCCCTCCAGGGTGAGGGCGATGGGGGCCTCCAGAGGCCCCTCCCCCCGGGCCTTCAGGCGCAGGGGAAGCCCGAAGGGGGTGAGGTCCCGGTCCACCTCCAGGGCGAGCCGTCCCCCCTCCAGGGCAAGCCCCACCCCCTCCGCCTCCGCCCGGAGGACGAGGCCAGCGAGGTCCGGGGCCCCGCCCCGGTAGCGGTAGGTGAAGCGGAAGGGGATCCCCGCCCCCTCGCCCCGAAGGACCCCGCCCCCCACGAGGTCCAGCCGGGGCAGGTCCCCCTGGAAGCGGGCCGAGGCCGTGAGGCGGGCCTTCCCCAAGGCCCGGGTGAAGGCGGCCTCCCCCTCCAGGGCGAGGCCCGAAAGCCGGGCCTCGGCCTCAAGCTCCTCCCCTACAAGCCGCAAGCGCAACGGCCCGGCCCCCTCCCCCTCCAGGCGGAGGCCCGGGCCAACGGCGGAAAACCCTCCCCGGTACCCCTCGGGGCCGTAGGCCAGGTCCGCCCGCACCTTGAGGCCCAGGACCTCCCCCTCGCCCCGGAGGGCGAGGGCAAACCCCTCCCCGTAGGCCGCCCTGAGGGCCAGGGGCGCCTCCCAGGAAAGCTCCGCCTTGAGCCCCTCTCCCACAAGGCGGAAAGGCCCCTCCTGCCGGAGGTAGGCGAGGCTTCGGAGGCGCCCCCAAAGCTCGTAGCGGCTCCCCGCAACGCGGAAGCGCCCCTCCCCCTCGGCGTAGGCCGAGGCGTGCGCCACCCGGCCCTCGCCCCGGAGGGCGGCCAGGTCCAGGCGGGCCTCGGCCCAGGTGGTCCCCAGGCCCTCCGGGGCGAAGCGGGCCTCCAGGGCCACCTCCCTCCAGGGCCCCGCAAAGGAGAGCTCCAGGCCCCGGTAGCCCAGCCGCCCCGAAACCTCCTCTCCCAAGCGAAGCCTCCCCTCCCCGGAAAGCCCGAGGAGGCCCTTAAAGTCCCCTCTCCGCCAGTCCCAGGAAAGCCCCGCCTCCCGCCCCGGGAGGAGGAGGGTGAGGGTCGTGCCCCGGTAACGGGCCTCGAGGGGCTCCCCAAGGAGGCGAAGCCTGGCCTCCCCCTCGCCCTCCCCCGAGAGGGCGAGCCTCCCCTGCGCCTCCCCGGCGAGGGGGAGGCCGAAGGCCTGGGCCAGGGGGGCCACCTCGGCGAGGGCGAGGCGCACCGTCCCCTTCTCCAGGGCCACCTCTCCCCCGGCGTAGCGGACCTCGAGGAAAGGCCCTTCCCCAAAGCCTCCCCGGAAGGCGAAGGGAAGCTCCCCGTAGACCCCCTCCCCCGCGCCCTCCAGGCGGAGCCCCTCCCCTTGGAAGCTTCCCCGCACCTCCCCCGCCTTTCCGAGGAAGGCGAAGGGAAGCCGGAAGCTCCCCCTGTACCCCGCCCCCTCCCCCTCAAGGGAAAGGGGACCTTGGAGCCGGTAGCGGACCCCGTCCGCCACCTCCACCTCGCCCAGGAAGGGCAAAGGCTCCAGGTAGGGCACCCGGGCCTCCCCCGCAAGCCGGAAGCGGAGGGCCCCCCAAGGGCCTCCCCCCTCCCCTTCCCCCTCCACGGCCACCCCGCCCGCCCGGTAGCGGCCGGAAAAGCGCAAGGAAAGCCCCTCCGGAAAGACCTCCCCTTCCCCCTCCAGGTAGGGGCCTTTCAGGAAGAGGCGGGCCCGTAGGAGGGCCGTCCCCTCCAGGACCGCCTGGCCGTAAGGGGTCTCCACCCGAAGCCTCCCTCCCTCGAGGCCCCAGTCCCCCCAAAGCCTTGCGGGAAGCCCGAAGGGGGCGAGGTCGTACCCCCGGGCGGAGAGGTTGAGGGCGAGGCCCTCCCCGTACCCCCCGGCGAGGGCGAGGCCCGGCGCCTCTCCCGTAAAGCGCAAGGCTGCCCCCTTTCCAGAGAGCTCCAGGACGAGGCCCGCCCGGGGGAGGGCGGCCTCGCCCCGGTAGGCGAGGGCGAAGAGGTCCGCCTCCCCCTTAAGGGTCCAGGGGCCGAGGGCCGGAAGGTCCCCCGACCCCTCCAAGGCGAGCGCCCGCCAGGCCCCCGCGCCCCGGAGGGCGCCGAAGGGGGTGGAGAGGGCCACCGACCCTCCTTCCAGGTCCCCCTGGGCCCAAAGCCGCCCCTCCACCCCCCGGTAGCGGAAGGGGAGGTCCAAAAGGAAGGGGTAGCGCCCCGAAAGCTCCACCCGCCCCACCCCGGGAAGTTCCAGGGCCTCCCGGGTGAGCCGGAAGGCGAGGGGCGGGGTGGCGAGCCCCTCGGGCCAAGGGGGGAGGATGCGGCCGGAGAGGGCGAGCCCCGGAAAGACCTCCCCCTCCCCCTCCACGGGGCCGGAGAGGGCGAGGAGAAGCCGCCCCCCCTCCCCCCAGAGCCTCCCCCGAAGCCCCAGGGGGCCCTCCAGGGAGGCCCACCCCGAGAACCCCTCCCCGTAGGCCAGGTCCGCCCGGAGCCGGAACCCCCCGAGCGCCGCCTCCCCCGCAAGCCTCAGGGCCTCCCGGTAGGTGAGGCGTAGCCCCCCGGCGAGGAGGCGCAGGCCCGCCTCGGGGTCGTAGGCCCCGGAAAGGGGGAGGCTTCCCAGCGGGGTGGAAAGCCGCCCCTCCAGGTCCGCCCCGAGGCCCCTAAGCCGGGCCCGGGCCTCGAGGGCGCGCCCCTCCAGGCGCAAGGCCCCAGAAAGCGCCCCCTCCCGGTAGACCGCCTCCCCGTAAAGGCGGGCCTCTTCCAGAAGGCGGAGGGGAAGCCCCTCAAGCCTCAGGGCGAAGACGCCTCCCCGGTAGCTCCCCTCCCCGTAGGGGCTTTCCAGGAAAAAGGCCCCCTCCCCCTGCCGCACCCGGACCGGAAAGGCGGCGTAGGGGGAAGTGTAGCGGAGGTCGGCGAGAAGCCGCCCCCCCTCAAGCCTCCCCTCCCCCTCCACCTGCCCCACGAGGAGGGGCGTGGGCCGGAGGCGGAGGGCGAGGTCGCCCCAGGTCCCGGCGAGGGTCAGGGGGCCCACCCGGCCGGAAACCCTCTCCCCCTCCCCCACCACCTCCCCGGAGAGGTCCAAGGGGGGGAAGAGGGGAAGGCGGGCCCCTGGGCCCTCCACGACCACCCGGTAGCGGCTCCCCTCCCCCTGGAAGCGCACCGCGGCGAGGCCCTCCAGGGGCTTGGGCCAGGCCGCCCGCCCCTCCCCCTCGTACCGCCCCCCCTCCCCAAAGAGGGCGAGGGCGCTCCCCAGGCTGTCCCGGTAGCGGCCCCAGTAGCGGCCGCCTTCAAGCCCCGCCTCCAGGGTGTAGGTGCGGTCAAAAAGCTGGCCCTCCACCCGCGCCTCCAGGGCGAAGACCTCGCGGAAGGAGAGGGTGCCCTGGTGGCGGAAGGGCTCCCCCAAAAGCCTTCCCTCCCCTTGGAAGGCCCCCTGGAGGCGCAGGGCCTCCCACCCCTCCCCCTCCAGGACGAGGCGGCCGTCCCCCTCTACGGGCAGGGCGAGGCCGTAGTGGAGGGCGAGGGCCCTCAGGCTCGGCCTTCCCTCCACTAGGAAGCGGTAGCGGGGGGCCTTAAGGTCCACCTCCGCGGTGGCCGCCACGGGCCCCTCGAGGCCCCGCCCCCGGAGGCGGGCCTCCACCCGGCCCCCCTCCAGGCGGAGGGTCCCCTCCACCCCGTCAAGGGGGAAGCCCACCACCTCCACCGCCCCCTCCCGCACCTCGGCCTCCCCAAAGACCCCTTGGGGCCCAAGCCGCAAGGCGCCGGAAAGCCTCCCCCCCTTAAGCCCCTCGTAGAAGAAGGAAAGCCCCCGCACCTCCCCGGAAAAGCCCACCTCCCAGGCGGCGAGGTCCGGGGAGAGGGCCTTGGCCTCCCCCTGGAAGCTCCCCCCGGGGAGCCGGGCCAGGAAGCGGTAGGGGTTCTCCCCGAGGAGGGTGAGGCGGAGGGGAGGGAGGAAGAGGCGCTCCCCTCGGGGAAGCTCCACGGCCACGTCCTCGAGGCGGAGGCTTTGGAAGAGGAGCCGGAAGGCGGGGGGCGGGCCTCCCCCCTCGGGCACCAGGGCCTCCCAGGTGGGGCGCACCACGGCCTTCCTGAGGCCCAAGGAGAGGGGGAGCTCCCGCCGGAAAAGGCCCAGGAGGTCGTAGGCGAGGTCCACCTCCTCCGCCTCCAGGGCGAGGCCTTTCCCCTCTAGGCGCACCCCCTGCAGGTGCAGGCCCACGAGCAGGTGCCCCCGCACTTCCCGCACCTCCCCCCGGAAGCCCAAAAGGGCAAGCCCACCTTCCACCGCCCCCTTAAGCAGGGGCGGGAAGGCGAGGAGGAGGGCGAGACCCAAAAGCCCGAGGAAAAGACCCCACCCCCACCGCATCCCCTTCAGGATAGGGGGCGGGGATGAAAACCGGGTGGCAACCCCGGTAGAATGCCCCCATGCCGCGCCTCGTGGCCTTGGTGAAGGGAAGGGTGCAAGGGGTGGGGTACCGGGCCTTCGCCCAGAAGAAGGCCCTGGAGCTCGGCCTTTCCGGCTACGCCGAGAACCTCCCGGACGGCCGGGTGGAGGTGGTGGCCGAAGGCCCCAAGGAGGCCCTGGAGCTCTTCCTCCACCACCTCAAGCAAGGCCCCCGCCTCGCCCGGGTGGACGCGGTGGAGGTCCAGTGGGGGGAGGAGGCGGGGCTAAAGGGCTTTCACGTGTACTGAGCCCAGGCCTGGGGACGGACCCCGAGGTCCAGCAGGGCCCGGGCGAGGGCTTCCTTGAGCTCCTTAAGCCCCGTTCCCTTTAGGGCGGATACGGGGACGCCCCCCAGGCGCTCCCCCAGGAAATAGAGGTCGTAGGGGGCCGCCCGGTCCGCCTTGTTGAGGGCGAGGACCACGGGGGCCTCCACCCCGAGGTCCAAAAGCAGGTCCCGCACCACCCGATGCCGCTCCAGCGCCCCCTCCTCCGAGGCGTCCAGGACGTGGACCAGGACGTCCGCCTCCCTCACCTCTTCCAGGGTCGCCCGGAAGGCGGTGAGGAGCTCTTCCGGCATGTGGCGGATGAAGCCCACGGTGTCGGTGAAGAGGACCTCCCCCACCCCCGGCAGAAAGCCCCTGCGGGTGAGGGGCCTTAGAGTGGCGAAGAGCTTGTCCTCCCCCTCCTCCCCGGCGCGGGTCAGGGCGCGGAGGAGGGTGGTCTTGCCGGCGTTGGTGTAGCCCACCACCGCCACCAAGGGCACGCCCCGCCGCTTCCGCTTCTGCCTCGCCTCCTTGCGGCGGAGGGCGTAGTCCTGGAGCTTGCGGGAGAGGTGGGCGATCCGGTCCTGGAGGCGGCGCCGGTCCACCTCCAGCTTCGTCTCCCCGGGGCCCCGGGTCCCGATCCCGCCCCCGAGGCGGCTCATCTCCTTCCCCTTCCCCACGAGCCGGGGGAGGAGGTAACGGAGCTGGGCCAGCTCCACCTGGGCCTGGGCCTCAGGGGTCTTGGCGTGGAGGGCGAAGATGTCCAGGATGAGCTGGGTCCGGTCCAGGACCTTGAGGCCCGTGACCCGCTCAATCTCCCGGGCCTGGGCCGGGGTGAGGTCCACGCCGAAGATGAGGGTGGAGGCGTTTTCGTGGTAGGCCAGGCTCTTGAGCTCCTCCAGCTTGCCGAGGCCCACCAGGTACCGCGGGTCCAGGCTCTTGCGGAAAACCAGGATCTGCTTCACCGGCACGCCCCCTGCGGTCCGGGTCAGCTCGGCGAGCTCCCGCAAGACCGCCTCCACCTCCGGGCCCTCCCCCGTGTCCACCCCCACCAGGAGGGCCCGCTCCCCGCTCCCGTCCCGGACCTCGAGGACCCGGGCCTGGCGGGAAAGCTCCTCTTCCAGGGCCATGACCTCGCCCCAGAGGTCCAGGTCCAGGTACTGGTGGAAGGGCTTGGGCGGCAGGACCCGCCAGTCCTCCTCCAGGGCCCTGGGCGGCGAGAGGAAGGCGAGGTGCAAAAGGCCCGGGCGCCCGTCCGCCTCCACCTCCAAGGCGGCCAGGTTGTCCAGCCGCCTGAGGAAGAGGACGGAGAGGTCGGGCCGGGAAAGCCCCCCGGGGCCCAGGTGGGTGTGGAGGAGGCGGTAGCCGGAAAGCCGCCTCTCGCTCCACCCCTCCTCGGGGAAGGGCACGTCCTTGGCGTCCCCCACGGCCACCCGCACCACCCGCCCCTCCCGGTCCAGGACGAGGCTCAAGGGCCTGCCCACCTCGGCGGAGAGGGCCGCCAGGGTGTGGGCGAGCTCCGGGGTGAGGACCCGGTCCTTGGGGAGGCGCCTCCGGTACAGGTTGGAAATCCGCTTCAGTTCGCTCTTCTTGAGCCCTTGCGTGCGCCCGAAAACCTTATCCAATTCGCCCCCATTATAGCAGGAAGGCCGGTAAGATGGGGCGGGTGGTCCTCTGGCTTCTCCTCCTCGCCCTCCTTCCGGCCTACGCCCAGGAGACCTACGACTGGATCGTGGTCCTGGGGGCGGCCCAGTACGGGGGCAGGCCCTCCCCCGCCCTGGAGCGCCGCCTCGAGGCCGCCCTTGCCCTTTACCAAAGGGGCCTCGCCCCCAAAATCGCCGTAGCCGGGGGAAAGGCCAAAGGGGACCTTTGGAGCGAAGGAGAGGTGGGCTGCCGCCACCTCATGGCCCGGGGCGTGCCCGAAGAGGCCCTTTTCTGCGAAACCCGAAGCCGGAGCACCTACGAGAACCTCCTCTTCCTTAAACCCCACCTCGAGGGGCGCCTCCTCCTCGTCACCGACGCCCCCCACCTTCCCCGGGCCCTCTTCCTGGCCCGGCTTTTGGGCCTGGAGGCCGAGGGGTACCCCGTGCCCGGGAACTACCCCCTGGGCTACTGGGCCAAGGAGGCCCTTTACCGCCTCTGGCTCTACCTGGGCCTAAGGCCTCAGGGCGTCTTCTCCAGCCGCTTCAACGCCTCCAGATAGCCCTCAAAGAGGGCCCTCACCTGGCCGAGGAAGAGGGCCTTCTCCTGGCGGGCCCGCTCAATCTCCGCCCGGAGGCGCTTGAGCTCCTGGGCGGCCTCCTGGAGGAGCCTTTCCTTGGCGGCCTGGGCCTCCTTACGCAAGAGCTCCGCCTCCCGCTCCGCCTGGGCCTTGAGCTCCCGGGCAATCCGCTCGGCGGCCACCACCGCCCGCTTGAGCTCCCCCTCCGCCTCCTTGAGGCGGGCGTTCTCCTCCTCCAGGGCCCGAAGGCGCTCCTTCAGGGCCTCGTTCTCCTGGATGAGGGCCTCCATGGCCTCGGCGACCCGGGCCAGGTACTCCCGTACCGCTCCCCGGTGGTAACCGCGAAAGGCCCTGGGGAACTCCTGGTAGCGTACGTCCAAGGGCGAAAGGTCCATGAACGCCCCTAGTCTACAAAAAGGGCCCGGCCCACCCGCACCAAGGTGGCCCCCTCCTCCACGGCCCACTCGTAATCGTCGGACATGCCCATGGAGCGCTCGGGCAGGCCGTAGCGGTCGGCGAGCTGCGAAAGCCTCCGGAAGATGGGGCGGACCACCCCTTCGGGGCCGATGGGGGGCACGGTCATGAGGCCCAGGACCTCGAGGTGGGGCATCTCCCGGAGGCGGGGGAGGAGTTCGGGGAGCTCCTCCTCCAAGACCCCGTGCTTCTGCGGCTCCCGGCCCAGGTTCACCTCCACCAGGACCTTAAGCCGTACCCCCGCCTTTTCCCCCACCTTCTCCAAGGCCTCCGCCAGGCGCAGGGAGTCCAGGGAGTGGACGAGGGCGAAGCGGGGGGCGAACTTGGCCTTGTTGCGCTGCAGGTGGCCGACGAGGTGCCACTCCGCCTGGAGGAGGTCCATCTTCTTCAGGGCCTCCTGGACCCGGCTCTCCCCCAGGGGAAAGGCTCCGTAGCGGAGAACCTTCTCCTGGATTTCCTCCACCGAGCGCCCCTTGGTCACCGCCACGAGGCGGACCTCCTCGGGCCTCCGCCCCGCACGGCGGCAGGCCTGCGCAATGCGCTCCAGGACCTGGGGAAGCCCCATGCGCCCCTCACCTCCCGCGCCCCACCTGGAAGCCCGGCGCCGCGCGGCCTCAGAGCTCGGCGAGGATCCCCCGGACATACCGGCGGAAGACGGGGCCCGTCTCCGCGGCCACGCGCAGGACCTCCTCCTCTGTGGCGTGGTGCTCCCGTTCGGGCACGGCCATGTCGGTGATGGTGGATAGCCCAAGAACCCGGGCGCCCAGGTGGCGGAGGGCGATGACCTCGGGCACGGTGGACATGCCGATGGCGTCCGCCCCGAGCTCCCGCAGAAGCTTAAGCTCCGCCCGGCTGGCGAAGCTCGGCCCCATGAACCAAGCATAGACCCCCTCAAAGAGGTGGAGGTCCTGCCTGCGCGCCACCTTGCGGGCAAGCTCTATGAGTTCCGGGTCGTAGGCCTCAAACATCACCGGGAAGCGGGGGCCAAGCCGCTCGTCGTTTTTGCCCCTAAGGGGGTTCGCCCCGGCGAAGTTGATGTAGTCCAGGTGGAGCATGATCCCCCCCGCCCGAAACCTGGGGTTAAGTCCCCCGGCGGCGGAGGTGAGGAGGAAGGTCCTGGCCCCGAGGAAGAAGCCCACCCGCACGGGGAAGACCACCTCCTCGGCGGAGTAGCCCTCGTAGTAGTGGACCCGGCCCTTGTAGACCAAGACGGGCTTGCCCTCGAGGCGCCCCAGGATGAGCCTCCCGGCGTGCCCCGGGGCGGTGGAGACGGGGAAGTGGGGGATCTCCCCGTAGGGGATCTCCGCCACCTTCTCCACCTCGTCGGCCAAGGGGCCGAGCCCCGAGCCCAAAACCAGGCCCACCTCGGGGACGAAGTCCGTCTTGGAGCGGACGTAGGCCACGGCCTCCTGGATCTTGTCGTAGAGCTCCATACCCGGCATTTTACTCTCACACAGGCTTAACGGCCTTTGGGTAAGCTTCCGGCCATGAAGCGGCTTCTCGCCCTGGGCCTTCTGGCCCTTACGGCCCTCGCGGCCCCCCTACGGGAGATCGTGGTGGAGGGGGCGGACCCCGTCCTCCAGGCCCTGGCCCGGGCCGCCCTCCCCTTCGGGGTGGGGGACGAGCCCCAAGACCTCGAGGCCGCAAGGCGGGCCATCCTGGAAACCGGGTACTTCCGGGACGTCCGGCTCGCCCTGGAGGGGGACGTCCTCAAGATCGTCCTCGTCCCCAACCCCCCCATCGCCGCAGTGCGGGTGGAGACCGAGGCCTTCCCCGAGGAAAGGCTCCTCGCTTTCCTGGAGCAGAACTTCGCCATTGGCAAGGGGGCGACCTACAACCCCGTCCGCGCCCAAGAGGCCGCGGAGGCCCTGGCCCGGGCCTACCGGCAGGCGGGTTTCCCCTTCACCCCCAAGGTGGCGGTGGAGGCCAAGGAGGACAAGGAGGGGATCGCCCTCACCTTCCGGGTGGAGGAGCGCCCGGAGGTGAAGGCGGTGCGCCTCCTGGGGGTAAGCCTTCTTCCCGAGGAGGAGCTCCGCAAGGGCCTCGAGGCCCTCAAAGGAAGCTTTGACTTCGCCAAGTACCAGGAGGCCTTAAGGGCCATCGCCAAGCGGTACGAGGAGGCGGGCTACCGCTTTAGCGGCCCCGACCTCCAGGCAAGCGCCCTAGAGGAGGGCGTCCTCACCGTGCGGGTGCGGGAGCTCAAGGTGGCCCGGGTGGAGGGGGAGGGGCTTTCCCTGGAGGGCTTCCCCCTGAAGCCGGGGGACCCGTTGAACTACCACAAGCTCCTGGAAGGGATCCAGGACCTCTCCCGGAAGCTTTCCCGCGTGGTGAACTTCACCCTCCTCCCCCAGGGAGACGAGGTGGTGGTGCGCCTGGAGCTCGGCCCGGAGGGGGGAAGGATTGAGCGGGTGGAGGTCTCGGGGAACACCGCCCTTCCCACCGAGGCCCTCCTCGGCCTCCTCCGCCTCAAGCCCGGGGAAGTCTACACCCCCGCCCTCGCCCAGGAGGACGCGGCCCGCGTGGCCGAGCGCTACCGGGAGGAGGGCTACGAGGTGGCGGACGTCCGCTACAGCTTCCAGGACGGGGTCTACCGCCTGGAGGTGGTGGAGCTCAAGATCGGGGGGTACCGCCTGGAGTGGCAGGGAGGCCACCGCACCCGGGACGAGGTCGTCCTGCGGGAGCTTCCCAAGCCGGGAAGCCTCCTGAACGTCCAGGGGCTCAGGAAGGCCATCGCCCGCCTCATGGCCACGGGGCTCCTCGCCGAGCCGCCCCGCGTCTCCCTCGCCCCCGGGGAGAAGCCGGACGAGGCCGTGGTGGTCCTGGGCCTCAAGGAGGCGCGGACCGGCCTCTTCCAGCCCGCCATCGGCTGGAGCTCCCTAGAGGGCTGGTCGGGAAGCCTCTCCTTTAAGGAGACCAACCTCTTCGGCCTGGCCCACCAGGTAGGCCTGGACCTCGCCTTCATCCAGAACGACGCCCGGGACAACCTCTCCTTCTCCGCCGCCTACACCGTCCCCTGGCTCTACCTGGACTACCTGGACCTCAAGGAGGTGCGCACCAGCCTGGCCTTCAGCCTCTACAGCACCCCCATCGGCAACACCAAGCTCCTGGACGGGACCACGGACACGGGCTGGGAGTACACGGAGAGGCGCACCGGGGCGTCCCTCTCCTTAAGCCGCCCCCTCTCCCGCGATCTCAGCAACCTGCGGACCTCCCTGGGGCTTTCCCTCCGGCGCTCCGCCTACCTCCTGGAGGTCTACGACCCAGGCGCCCCCTGCGACACCACCGGCCAGGACGCAAGCCGCCCCTGCGACCCCCCGGGCGCCAACACCTACAAGGACCCCACCTACGTGCGCACCCTCCTCCCGGACGCAGGCTGGACCGTCCGCCTGGACACCACCCTGGCCTACCTGGACGTGGACGACCCCCGGTTCCGCACCCAGGGGTATGAGGCGAGCCTCGCCACCGGCCTCGGCCTCTCCCTCCCCGATACCGGAGGACGGAGCTTCTTTGTCCCCTTGGTGGCCACGGGCAAGACCTACCTGCCCCTGGACGCGGAAAAGCGCCAGGTCCTCGCCTTCCGCCTCTCCGCGGGGACCCTTTTGGGCTACCCGCCGGAAAGCGAGCGTTTCTACCTCTCCGGAGGCGGCTCCGAGGCCCTCCTCCTCAGGGGCTACGAGGACCGGAAGTACGGGGGGCTCTCCTTCGCCACCGCAAGCGTGGAGTACCGCTACGACTTCCGCCTCTCCCCCCAAGGGGGCACCAACCTCTACGGCATCCTCTTCACCGACCTCGGCCTCGCCGACAACACCGGGGGGGTGAAGTGGGGCGCGGGGATCGGGGTCCAGCTGGACCTGGACGTCTTCGGGGCCCTCCTCCCCTCCCTGCGGCTGGACTACGCCTTCAGCCCCGAAAGCCCCACGGGGCGGATCCACTTCCGCATCGGGCCCATGTTCTAAGGGGCCTCGAGGGGCATACTGGTCTTAACCGCCATGAAGGCCTACCTCGGCCTTTACACCGCCAGGCTGGAGACCCCGGCCCGGAGCCTCAAGGAAAAGCGGGCCCTCATCAAGCCGGTCCTGGAAAGGCTTAAGGCCCGCTTTCCCGTTTCCGCCGCAAGGCTTTACGGCCTAGACGCCTGGGGGTTTGAGGTGGTGGGCTTTAGCGTCCTGGGCAACGACCCCGCCTGGGTGGAGGCCACCCTAAGGGAGGCCGCCCGCTTCCTGGCGCAAAACGGGGCCTTCCGGGTAGCCCTGGAGGAGTTCCGCCTCGAGGCCTTTGAGCTGGACGGGCTCATCTAGACCCGCTCCACCGCGAAGGCCACCGAGCCCCCGGTCCCGTGGCAGATGGCGGCGAGGCCCCGCTCCTCCCCCTTCGCCCGCAAGGCGTTGAGGAGCGTGACCAGGATCCTCGCCCCGCTCGCTCCGATGGGGTGGCCCAAGGCCACCGCCCCTCCGAAGACGTTGAGCCGCTCGTAAGGGACGTCCAGAAGGCGGCTGAAGAGGACGTTGTTCAGGGCGAAGGCCTCGTTGTTCTCAAAGAGGCCGAAGTCGGAAACCCGCATCCCCAGCCGGTCCAAAAGCCTTTTGGCGGCGGGGATGGGGGCCTCGGGGAAGCGCCAGGGCTCCCCGGCAGCCCAGGCCCCACCTAAAACCCTGGCCAGGGGCTTTAAGCCGTGGGCCTTCACCGCCTCCTCGGAGGCGAGGAGGAGGGCCGCCGCCCCGTCGGAGATTTGGCTAGAGTTCCCCGCCGTGAGGACCCCATCCTTCTTGAAGGCGGGCCTCAGGGCGGCGAGGGACTCCAGGGTGGTCTCGGGCCGGATCCCCTCGTCCCGGTCCACCACCACCGGGCCCTTCCTCCCTTGGACCTCCATGGGGGCGATCTCCCAGGCAAAGAGGCCCTTCTCCGTAGCCTCTGCCGCCCTTTTGTGGGAGAGGTAGGCGGCCTCGTCAATCTCCTGCCGCGTCACCCCGTGGTCCTGGGCGAGCCGTTCCGCCTGCTCCCCCATGGCCTCCCCGGTGAAGGGGTCGGAAAGCCCGTCCCTGAGGAGGATGTCCTGGAGGTTTTCCGGAGCGCCCAAGAGGAACTTGTACCCCCACCGCGCCCGGTGGGAGAGGTAGAACCCCGCCTGGCTCATGGACTCCATCCCCCCCGCCAGGACCAGGTGGGCCTCCCCGGTGCGCAGGAACTGGACGGCGTTGAGCACCGCCATCATCCCCGAGGCGCAGACCATGTCCACCTGGTACCCGTCCACCTCCTTGGGGATGCCCGCCTTCAGGGCCGCCTGCCGGGGGAGAAGCTGCCCGTGCCCAGCCCTGAGGACGTTGCCGAAGATGTAGAGGTCCAAGGCCTTTCCCTCCACCCCCGCCCGGACTAAGGCCTCCCGCATGGCGTGGGCGCCGAGGTCCACGGGGCTTACGTCCTTGAAGACCCCCCCGAACTTGCCGATGGGGGTCCGCACCGCGGCGACAACGTACACCTCGCGCATGCCCCCATCATACGCCGAACCTTGGGGGTAGAATCCCTTTGGGAGGTGCCCTGTGGAATACCGGATTGAGCGGGACACCATGGGCGAGGTGCGGGTGCCGGCGGACAAGTACTGGGGCGCGCAGACCCAGCGCTCCCTGGAGAACTTCAGGATCGGGACCGACCGCTTCCGCATGCCCCTGGAGATCATCCGGGCCTACGGGATGCTGAAGAAAGCGGCTGCGAGAGCCAACCTGGAGCTCGGGGAGCTCCCCGAGGAGATCGCCAAAGCCATTATCCAGGCGGCGGAGGAGGTGGTCCAGGGGAAGTGGGACGACCACTTCCCCCTGGTGGTCTTCCAGACGGGAAGCGGCACCCAGACCAACATGAACGTCAACGAGGTCATCGCCAACCGGGCCTCGGAGATCCTGGGGAAGCCCCTGGGTAGCAAGTACGTCCACCCCAACGACCACGTGAACCGGGGGCAGAGCTCCAACGACACCTTCCCCACCGCCATGTACGTGGCCGTGGCCTTGGCGCTTCACCAAAGGCTTTACCCTGCGGTGGAGGGCCTGATCCGGACCTTTACGGCCAAGGCCCAGGCCTTTGACCACATCGTCAAGGTGGGGCGGACCCACTTGATGGACGCCGTGCCCATCACCCTGGGCCAGGAGATTGGCAGCTGGGCGGCCCAGCTTAAGACCACCCTCGCCGCCGTCAAGGAGATGGAAAAGGGCCTTTACAACCTCGCCATCGGCGGAACGGCGGTGGGCACGGGCTTAAACGCCCACCCCCGCTTTGGGGAGCTCGTGGCCAAGTACCTTGCGGAGGAGACGGGGCTCCCCTTCCGGGTGGCGGAGAACCGCTTCGCCGCCCTGGCGGCCCACGACGAGCTGGTCAACGTCATGGGGGCCATCCGCACCCTGGCCGGGGCCTTGATGAAGATCGGCAACGACGTCCGCTGGCTCGCCTCCGGCCCTTACGCGGGCATCGGGGAGATCACCATCCCCGCCAACGAGCCCGGCTCCTCCATCATGCCGGGGAAGGTGAACCCCACCCAGGTGGAGGCCCTCACCATGGTGGTGGTCCGGGTCTTTGGCAACGACCACACCGTGGCCTTCGCGGGAAGCCAGGGGAACTTCCAGCTCAACGTCTACAAGCCGGTGATGGCCTACAGCACCCTGGAGAGCATCAACCTCTTGGCGGACGCCGTGGCCTCCTTTGACACCCACCTGGCCCAGGGGATTGAGCCCAACCTGGAGCGGATTGAGGAGCACCTGCAGAAGAACCCCATGCTGGCCACCGCCCTCAACAAGGCTATCGGCTACGACAAGGCGGCGGAGATCGTCAAGAAGGCCCTCAAGGAGAAGAAGACCCTGAAGCAGGCGGCCCTCGAGCTCGGCTACCTCACGGAGGAGGAGTTTGACCGCATCGTGGTGCCCTTAAAGCTCGCCAAGCCTCACGAGGGCTAAGGCCACCCCCAGGGGCCTTTGTGAGCAAGCCCACCCCCGCTGGGGGTGGGCCCTTTATAGTGGGCTTTGGGAGGTGAAGTATGCCGTATCCGTTCAAGCTTCCGGAGCTAGGCTACCCCTACGAGGCCCTCGAGCCCCACATCGACGCTAGGACCATGGAGATCCACCACCAGAAGCATCACGGAGCCTACGTCAACAACCTCAACGCCGCCCTGGAGAAGTACCCCTACCTGCACGGGGTGGAGGTGGAGGTCCTCCTGAGGCACCTCGCCGCCCTTCCCCAAGACATCCAGACCGCCGTGCGCAACAACGGGGGTGGCCACCTTAACCACAGCCTCTTCTGGAAGCTCCTCACCCCGGGGGGGGCCAAGGAGCCCGTGGGGGAGCTGAAGAAGGCCATTGACGAGCAGTTTGGGGGCTTTGCCACCCTCAAGGAGAAGCTCACCCAGGCGGCCATGGGCCGGTTCGGCTCGGGCTGGGCCTGGCTCGTGAAGGACCCCTTCGGCAAGCTCCACGTCCTCTCCACCCCCAACCAGGACAACCCCGTGATGGAGGGCTTCACCCCCATCGTGGGCATTGACGTCTGGGAGCACGCCTACTACCTCAAGTACCAGAACCGCCGGGCCGATTACCTCCAGGCCATCTGGAACGTCCTCAACTGGGACGTGGCCGAGGAGTTCTTCAAGAAGGCCTGATCCCCATGGCCTTCAGCCGGGGGGCCTACGGGCCCCCCCTTCTTCGGCGAGGAGCCGCCTTACCGCCCGGGCCAGGGCGGAAAGGGCTTCTTTGGTGCGCCAGTGGGCCTTGTCCCGCACCCCGGCGGGGTTGGAAAGGGCCCTGAGCTCCGCCCCCCTCACCCCCAAGGCCAGGCAGGCCCGGGCGAAGGCCGCCCCCTCCATGTTCTCAAGGGAGGCCCCCCACCGCCGGGCCAGGGCCAGGGCCTCCTCGGGGGTCTCCGAGACCAGGTCCCGGGTGAGGCCCACCGCCACCTTTAGGCCAAGCCCCCGGGCGAGCTCCCCGGTGAGGCCGGGGTCTAAGGGAAAGCGGTTGAAGTAGCGCTTGTTCCCAAGGGCCAAGGCGGGGAAGCCCAAAGGCTCAAGCCCCTCCTTAAGGCCCAGATCCGCCTCCACCTCCTCCTCCACCAAGACCGCCTCTCCCAAGGAAGGCCCCCCGGGGTAGGCCCCGGCGAGGCCGAAGAGGAGGGCCTTTTCCACGGGGTTCTTGGCGGCGTAGGCCGCGAGGGCCATGGCGGCGTTCACCTTGCCGATCCCCGTCTCCAGGTAGACGAAGCCTTCTCCCTTAAGACCCTTCCAGGCCAGGAAGGTAAAGGGCTCCCCCTCCAGGAAGGGGGCCTCGAGGCGGGTGGGGGAAAGGAGGAGCCACACTACTCCACCACCCTAAACCCCAAGGCCTCGGCCCGCTCCACAAAGAACTGGATGTTCTCCGCCCGGACCTCCCCCCCGAGGCTTTTCCGGTCAAAGGCCTCCTCCGCCGCCAGGATCATGGTCTCGGCGAGGCAGGCGGGGACCTGGTCGGGGGCGCCGAAGTGGAGGTCCAAGGTGGCCCTCGCCTCCCCGGGAAGCCGCACCACCCCCCCGGGGATGACCCTAACCCCCGGCACCTCCCTGACGGAGGGGTGGACGTCGGGGGGGACGCCCTCGTCGTAGATCCAGGCCCCGGGCTTCACGTGCTCGGGGTAGATCACGGGGGCGGGGTCGCTGGTGGCGGTGAAGACCAGGTCGGCCTCCCGTATGGCGGCGATCTCCGTGGTGGCCAGGATCTCGGGGGCCTCCCCCTTGCGCTCCAGGTTCTTCCGGAGGCTTTCCGCCGCCCGCTTAAGCCTTTCCAAGTCCCGCCCCACCAGGATAAGCCGCCCCACCAAGGGGGCGATCTGGCGGGCGATGCCGAAGGCCACCACCCCGTTCGCTCCCACCACGGCCGCCGTGGCCCCCTTCAGGTCCTTGCCGCTTTGGGCGAAGTGGGCGAGGATCTTGGGAATGGCCGCGCGGACGGTGCCCGCGGTGTAGGCGCCGCCGTTCGTCACCTCAATGCCCGGCACCGCCTCCTGCACCCTCTTCCCCTTCTCCCCCACCACGCTCCAGAAGGCCCCGAGGCCCACCACCGTGGCCCCGAGCTCCTTAGCGAGCCGCGCCCCCTGGATGGCCCGCCGCACGGCGAGCTCCGGCTTGGCCTTGATCTGGTGGGGAAGGAGGGGGGCGGAGATCAGGTGGCATAGGACCTCCCGCCCGTCCGCCGTCCGCACCCCCCGCACCTCCCCCACCTTCATGGGGCGGAAGCGCTCGGCGAGGCGCTCTATCCACTCCTGCTTAAGGAGGCCCAGGCGCACCAGGGGCCTGAGCCAGCGGAAGCGGGGGCTCTGCCAGAAGTCCTCCACGGTGAGGGGGTGGATGAGGAAGGCGCAGACCACCTGCTTCTCCGAGGGGAGGGGCAGGGGTTCGCCGAGTTTGGGCTCCGTGCCCTCGAGGATCCGCCCCAGGTTCTCCTTGTAGCGCCAGAGGGCGAGGAGGAAGAGGGCGAGGGCGGAAAGCCTTTCCGCAAGGCCGAACCCCCCAAAAAGCGCCACCCCCAAAAGCCCCAGGGGAAGCCCCAAGGCGGCCAAGGAGGCGTAGCCGGTGAGGGCGTAGAGGACGAGGCCCAAGGCCACGGGGACGAGGCCTAAGGCGGGCGGGAGGGGAAGGCCGGAGAGGATCCCGAGGAGGATCCCCGCCCCCTTGGCCCTCAGGGGCCAAGGGTCCCGGAAGAAGAGGGGGTAGAGGTGGCCCAGGTAGACCGCCACCCCCAAGGCGAGGAGGCCGGCGAGGTCCAACCCCAAAGCCCGCCCCAAAAGAAGGGGCAGGTAGCCCTTGAGGAAGTCCAGGAGGAAGGAGAGGAGGAGAAGGCCTAGGCCCAGGCGCCTAAGGGCGCTTTCCAGGCCCAGGGTGTAAGGGCTTGCCGTGCGCAGGTCCACCCCGCGCCGTTTGGCGAGCCAGTACCCCAAAGGCAACGCCCCCACGAGGTAGGCGAGGGGAAGAAGAAGCGCGGTCATCGCAGGTAGTTTAGCCCGGCCACCGCCCCCCCGGTAAGGAGGAGGACGATAAACCCCGCCGCCAAAACCCCCAAGGATAAGGCCCAAAAGGCGTAGCGCCGCCTAAGGCCCAAGACCACCGCCAAGACCGCCCCGCTCCAGGCCCCTGTGCCCGGAAGGGGCACGGCCACGAAGAGGAAAAGCCCCAAGGCCCCCAAGCGCTGCACCTTCTCCTCGCCCCGCAAGCGGACCCGGGCCTCGAGGGCCTCCCAAACCCGGGCCAAAAAGGGGGAGCGTACGGCCACCCCAACCGCCCAGGGCAGAAGCCCGAGGGTCAGGGGCACCACGAGGAGGTTCCCCAAGAGAGCCCAAAGGAAACTTTCCCAAGGGGAAAGGCCGAGGGCCACCCCTAGGGGAATCGCCCCCCTGAGCTCCACCACCGGGAGGGCCGCCACCAGAAGGACGTAGACCTCGGGAGGGAAGGGCATATGAGGGAGGCGCCGGGTAGCCCCGGCGCCTCTAAGGGTCCTTTAGCCCTGGGCGGCCTTGGCCCGCTCCACCAGCTCGGCGAAGATCTGGGGCTCCCGCACCGCGAGGTCCGCCAGGTTCTTCCGGTCCACCTCAATCCCCGCCTTCTTAAGCCCGTGGATAAAGGTGGAGTAGTTGAGCCCGTGCTGGCGGCAAGCGGCGTTGATCCGCACGATCCAGAGCCTGCGGAAGTCCCGCTTCCTGCGCTTGCGGTGGGCGTAGGCGTAGTTCCCCGCGGCGAACAGGGTCTCCCGGGCCTTGCGGAAGCTTTTAGAGCGAAGGCCCCAGTACCCCTTGGCCAGCTTGAGGATTTTCTTGTGCTTTCTGCGGCGGACGACGCCGGTCTTGGCGCGCGGCATCCTCTACCCCCTCACTCGTAGGGGAGGAGGAGCTTGATCCGCTCCGCCTCCGGCTTGGCCAGGACGAACTTCCGCCCCTTCTGGCGGATCTCCTTCCCGGACTTCTGCCAGTTGAGGTGCCGCTTCCCCGTCTTCATGGCCACGACCTTGCCCGAAGCGGTGATCTTGACCCGCTTCTTGGCGCCCTTGTGGGTCTTCATCTTCGGCATAAGCCTCCTCCGCCCTGGGAAGCGCCCCCAAAAAGGGGGTCTTGGGTGCTCCCCAAAGCCCCCCCACTATACCAGAGGCCCCTGGGCGGGGTCTAGGCGGAGACCTTCACCGGGGCGAGGAGCATGTTCATGTCCCGGCCCAGCATCTCGGGCTTCATCTCCACCACGGCGAGGTTCTTGAGGTCCTCGGTCACGCGGTTGAGGATCTTTTCCCCGAGCTCGGGGTGGGCCATCTCCCGTCCCCGGAACATGATGGTCACCTTGACCTTGTGGCCCTCCTGGAGGAAGCGTTTGATATGACCTAGCTTGGTCTGATAGTCGTGCTCGTCAATCTTCACCCGGAACTTGATGGACTTGACCTCGGTGCGCTTGGCCTTCTTCCGGGCCTCCTTCTCCGCCATCTGCTGCTCGTAGCGCCACTTGGAGTAGTCCATGATCCGGGCCACGGGCGGATCGGCGTTGGGGCCCACCAGGACCAGGTCCAGGTCCTGCTCCTGGGCCAAGCGCAGGGCCTCCCGGGTGTCCATGATGCCGAGCTGCTTGCCGTCGGGACCCACGACGCGAACCTGTTTGGCGCGTATGCGTTCGTTGGTCAGGTACTCCTTTATCTACATCACCTCCCAGCCCGCTCCGTTCCTCGGTCAAAGGGTTTGCGGGCTAAGGTGAAGTCTAGCAAGAAACCCCCTCGGCTACAATGGGGCCATGGTCCAGGTAGAAAAAGGCCGCGTGGCCGTGGTCTTTCTTAACGACCCGGAAAGGCGCAACCCCCTCTCCCCGGAGATGGCCTTAAGCCTCCTCCAGGCCCTGGACGACCTGGAGGCCGACCCTGGGGTGCGGGCGGTGGTCCTCACGGGAAGGGGCAAGGCCTTCAGCGCCGGGGCGGACCTCGCCTTCTTGGAAAGGGTCACGGAGCTCGGCGCCGAGGAGAACTACCGCCACTCCCTCTCCCTCATGCGCCTCTTCCACCGCGTCTACACCTACCCCAAGCCCACGGTGGCCGCGGTGAACGGCCCGGCGGTGGCTGGGGGGGCGGGGCTCGCCCTGGCTTGCGACCTGGTGGTCATGGACGAGGAGGCGCGGCTCGGCTACACCGAGGTGAAGATCGGCTTCGTGGCCGCCTTGGTCTCGGTGATCCTGGTGCGGGCCGTGGGGGAAAAGGCCGCCAAGGACCTCCTCCTCACGGGAAGGCTCGTGGAGGCAAGGGAGGCCAAGGCCCTGGGCCTTGCCAACCGCATCGCTCCTCCCGGAAAGGTCCTGGAGGAGGCAAAGGCCTTAGCGGAGGAGGTGGCGAAGAACGCCCCCACCTCGCTCCGCCTCACCAAGGAGCTCCTTCTTGCCCTTCCGGGGATGGGCCTCGAGGACGGCTTCCGCTTAGCCGCCCTCGCCAACGCCTGGGTGCGGGAGACCGGGGACCTGAAGGAGGGCATCCGGGCCTTCTTTGAGAAGCGGCCCCCCAGGTTCTGAGTAGACTCTCCTTATGGGCCTTGTCCCCGAGTGCTTCATCACCGAGATCGTGGAGCGGGACCTCAAGGAGGGGAAGTACGCCAAGCTCGTCACCCGCTTCCCCCCGGAGCCCAACGGCTACCTCCACATCGGCCACGCCCGGAGCATCCTCCTCAACTTCGGCCTCGCCCAGGACTACGGCGGGGAGTGCAACCTGCGCTTTGACGACACCAACCCCGAGACGGAGAAGGAGGAGTACGCCCGGGCCATTGAGGAGGACGTGCGCTGGCTGGGCTTCCGGCCCACCCGGGTCCTCTACGCCTCGGACTACTTTGAGACCATGTACCAATGCGCCCTGGTCCTCATCCAGGAGGGCAAGGCCTACGTGGACGACCTCCCGGAGGAGGAGATGAGCGAGCTTCGGGCCCAGGGGAAACCAAGCCCCTACCGGGAGCGGAGCGTGGAGGAGAACCTGGAGCTCTTTGAGAGGATGCGCCGGGGGGAGTTCCCCACGGGAAGCCGGGTCTTAAGGGCCAAGATTGACCCCGCCCACCCCAACTTCAAGCTCCGCGACCCCGTGCTCTACCGCATCGTCCACGCCCCCCACTACCACGTTGGGGACCGGTGGGTCATCTACCCCATGTACGACTTCGCCCACCCCCTGGAGGACTTCATCGAGGGGGTCACCCACTCCCTCTGCACCCTGGAGTTTGAGAACAACCGCGCCGTCTACGACTGGGTCATTGAGAACCTCAAGGGGAAGTGTGGGCTTCCCACCTCCCCCAGGCCCCACCAGTACGAGTTCGCCCGGCTGGACTTAAGCCATACCGTGCTCTCCAAGAGGAAGCTCATCAAGCTGGTGGAAGGGGGGTACGTCTCGGGCTGGGACGACCCCAGGCTCCCCACCCTGAGGGGGCTGAGGCGGAGGGGGGTGAGGCCCGAGGCCATCGTGGAGTTCGTGCGCAAGACGGGGATCTCCAGGAACGAGGCCCAGATAGAGATGGACCTCTTTGAGGAGGTGGTGCGGGACGACCTGAACCCCATCGCCCCCAGGGTCTTAGGCGTGGTGGACCCCCTGAAGGTGGTCCTCACCAACTACGAGGGGGAGGAGTGGATAGAGGCCCCCTACTGGCCCCGGGACATCCCCAAGGAGGGGACGAGGCCCCTTCCCTTCTCCCCGGAGCTCTACATTGAGCGCACGGACTTCAGCCTCAACCCCCCTAAAGGTTGGAAGCGCCTCGCCCCGGGGCAGAGGGTGCGCCTGAGGCACGCCTACGTCATAGAGCTTGAGGACGTGGTGGAAGAGGGGGGCGAGATGAAGCTCCTCAAGGCCCGGATCGTCCCCGGCACTCTAGGGGCGAACCCCGAGGACGGGGTCAGGCCCAAGGGGGTGATCCACTGGGTCTCCGCCCGTCACGCCCTCCCCGTGGAGTTTAGGCTCTACGGCAGGCTCTTCCGCACCAAGGACCCGGAGGAGGGGGGGGACTTCCTGCAAAACCTCAACCCCGAGGCCCTTGTGGTGAAGCGGGGCTTCATTGAGCCGAGCGTGGCCCAGGACCCCGAGGACACCCGCTACCAGCTGGAGCGCCTGGGCTACTTCTGGCGGGACCCCGTGGACTCGAGGCCCGAGGCCCTGGTGATGAACCGCATCGTGCCCCTAAAAGAGGGGTATAGGGTCTGACCCCGGTCGCTCACTCGGCCGTCACCGAACATCCCCGCCAGGGCTTTTTGCCAGGGTCCCCAGGCCGGCCTTGGCCGGCCTGGGGTGGCTTTAAAGCCCCACGCTCAGGCCCAAGGCCAGGCCCACGCCGAAGGATTGGACCGGGGTCAGGTAGTAGACGGGCTGGGCCTCGAGGTAGACCCCGAGAAGGGGCAGGGGGAGGTTGAGCCAGGTGCCGAGGACCATCCGCACGCCCCCCTGGCCCCGCCCCTCCTGGGGGAAGGTGAGGGCAGGCCCCGTGCCGTAGAAGCCCCCAAGGCCCACGTAAAGGTCGGTGAGGGGCACCTTGAGGAGGAGGTCCACCCCGCCCCCCATGGCCTCGAGGCCCACCCCCCCGTAGGCCCGCCCGTCCAAGAGAAGGGGAACGAGGGGGAAGCGCACCCCCCCTTGGAGGCCGAAGGGGCTACCTACGCTGACCTCGGCCCGCTGGGCCACGCCGAAGGCCAAGACCAAAAGAAGCGCCGCCAAAAGCCTACGCACGCCGCACCTCCTCTAGAAGGTCCTTCACCCTAGCCACCTGCGCCCGGTGGGTCCCGGGGCGGTAGTCCACCATGACCGCCTCCACCTGGAGCATCCCAAGGGCCCGGAGGTAGGCCTCCTTCAGGGCCCGGCTCTCCAAGGCGCTCACCCGCATCCCCAGGTGGGGGTGGTGGGCCAGGAAGGCCTCGGCCAGCTCCCGGCTCGTCCAGATCCCGGAAAGCCTCTCCCCCAAAGCCTCCACGACCAGGTGCTCCCCCGGGTCTCCCTCCAAAACGTACCACGTCCCGGAAAGGTCGGGCGCCACCCGCTCATAATACCCTCGTGCGCCTGGACCGCTACCTGGTGGAACGGGGCCTGGTGGAAAGCCGGGAGAAGGCCAAGCGCCTGATCCAGGAGGGCAAGGTGCGGGTGGAGGGCAAGGTGGTGCGAAAGCCCGCCCACCCCGTGCCCGAAGGCGCCAGGGTGGAGCTCCTGGCAGAGGAGCGCTACGTGGGCCGGGGGGCCTACAAGCTCCTCGGGGCCCTGGAGGCCTTCCCCGTGGAGCCCCGGGGCAAGGTCTCCGCCGACCTCGGGGCGAGCACCGGGGGGTTCACGCAGGTCCTTTTGGAGCGGGGGGCGAGGCGGGTCTACGCCGTGGACGTGGGCAAGGGCCAGCTCCACCCCCGCCTCCGGGAAGATCCCCGGGTGGTGGCCCTGGAGGAACAGGACGCCCGCACCCTGGTCCTGCCCGAGCCCGTGGACCTCGTGGTGATGGACGTTTCCTTCATCTCCTCCACCCTCCTCCTCCCCAAGGTCCTGGAGCTCCTCAAGCCCCAAGGGGAGGCCCTGGTCCTGGTGAAGCCCCAGTTTGAGCTGGGGCCAAAGGCCCACAAGGGGGTGGTGCGGGAGGAGGCGAAGCAGCGGGAGGCCCTAAGACGGGTGCGGGAAAAGGCCCTAGAGCTTGGCTTCCAGGTCCTGGGGGAAAAGGAAAGCCCCCTCCCGGGAAAGGAGGGGAACCTGGAGTACTGGCTTTGGCTCAGGCGCCCTTAAGCCACTCCTCGGCGATCTGCACGGCGTTTAAGGCAGCCCCCTTCAAGAGCTGGTCCCCCACCACGAAGAAGTCCAGGCCGTTCTCAAAGGCGAGGCTTTTCCGGATCCTCCCCACCTCCACGTCCCACTTGCCGCTCGCGGTGAGGGGCATAGGGTAGCGCTTGGCCTCGGGCTCGTCCACCACCTCCACCCCCGGGGCCTCCTTGAGGACCTCCCGGGCTGCCTCCGGGGTCACGGGGCGGGCAAACTCCACGCTCACCGCCTCGGCGTGGGCCCTTAAGGTGGGCACCCGCACCGCCGTGGCGCTGATCCGGATGGTGTCGTCTCCGAAGATCTTGTGGGTCTCCCAGACCACCTTCATCTCCTCGCGGGTGTAGCCGTTCTCCTGGAAGGCGTCAATGTGGGGGATGACGTTGAAGGGCAGGGGGTGGGCGAAGGCCTCGGCCTTGGGGGCCTCCCCGTGGAGGAAGCGGTGGGTTTCGGTAAGGAGCTCCTCCATGGCCTTGGCCCCGGCCCCGGAAGCCGCCTGGTAGGTGGCCACGATGACCCGCTTGGCCTGGAAGGCCCGGTGCAAGGGCCAAAGGGCCATGGCCAAAATGGCCGTGGTGCAGTTGGGGTTAGCGATGATCCCCCGGTGCTGGAAGATCTTCTCCCGGTTCACCTCGGGCACCACCAGGGGCACCCAGGGCTCGTAGCGCCAGGCGCTGGAGTTGTCCACCACCAAGGCCCCGCCCTCCGCCCAGACCAAGGCCTTGGCCTTGGAGATGCCTCCCCCGGCGCTCGCCAGGACGAGGTCCACAGGGAGAGGCCCCTCGGGTAGGGGCTCCACGGGGATCTCCTCGCCCCTGAACGCGAGGCGCACCCCGGCGGAGCGGGGAGAAGCGTAGAGCCTGAGGTCGCTTAGGGGGAAGTTTCGGGCCTCGAGGACCTTGAGGATCTCCCGCCCCACGGCCCCCGTGGCCCCCACCACGGCTACCCTCATGCGTCCTCCTCCAAAAACTCGGCCTCTTCCCACATGGCGCTCACGTGGCCCACCAGGTGGGTCAAGGCGCCAAAGAGTTCCCGCTCCAGCTCGCGGGAAGGGGCCACCTGCATTTCCTGGTAAAGCGCCCGCGCCCGCTCCACCTCTTCCCAAAGCTCCCGCCAGATCGGCTCGGGAATGCCTAGGACCTCCTGCCTAGGCGCCGTAAGATGCGTTCCCTTCTTTTTTCCCATGCCCGGATCTCCCGCTCCCAGGGGGCGATGACGCCCCAGTTGGGTTGAGATCTAGCTTCCTCTTCCCGGATCTTCCGCCAATGCTCCTCTATGCGCGCCTCCAGCTGAGCCAGAACCTCCTTCCAGTGCTTCCGGTTTTGCGCCACTTCGGGTCCCTCAAGAACTGATCGTTCCTCCAGCCTACCACTTAAGCCTCTCTCGCAGGAAGCCCTCCAGCTCGTCCACGTGGAGCCTTATCTGCTCCATGGTGTCCCGGTCCCGCACCGTCACCGTGTCCTTGAGCCGGGTGGTCCCGTCCTTGCTCTGGCCGATGGTGTCGTAGTCCACGGTGACGGCGAAGGGCGTGCCCACCTCGTCGTGGCGGCGGTAGGCCTTGCCGATGTTGCCGGTGTCCTCGTAGAGCACCCGCCCCAGGCCCAAGGCGAGGAGCCTGGCCTTGAGGCGCTTGGCGTACTCGGTGATCTCCGGGCGGTTCTTCACCAGGGGGATCACCGCCACCTTGATGGGGGCGAGCTGGGGCTTGAGCTTGAGGACGATGCGCTCTTCCCCACTGGGAAGCTCCTCCCGGGTGAAGGCCTCGGCGAGGAGGGCCAAGACCCCCCGGTCCACCCCGGCGGAAGGTTCAATCACGTAGGGGACGAACCACTTCCCCGTCTCGGGGTCGCGGTAGGCGAGGCGCTGGGTGGAGTGCTCGTTCCTGAGGACCCGGGCGGTGATCCCCAGGGCCTCCTGGTCCTTGGTGTGGCTCCCCAGGTCAAAGTCCGTGCGGTTGGCGATGCCCTCGAGCTCTTCCAGGCCGTGGGGGAAGCGGTAGAGGATGTCCACGGTGGCCTTGGCGTAGTGGGCGAGCTCCTCCGGGGGTTGCTCGTAGGGGACGAGGTTCTCCCGGCTTAGGCCCATCTCCTGCCACCACTTGAGGCGCTCCTCCACCCAGTAACGGTGCCAGTACTCGTCCTCCCCCGGGCGGACGAAGTACTCTATTTCCATCTGCTCAAACTCCCGCACCCGGAAGATGAAGTTCCTGGGGGTGATCTCGTTGCGGAAGGCCTTGCCGATCTGGGCGATGCCGAAGGGCAGCTTGCGGCTCGTGGCGTCCAGGACGTTCTTGAAGTTGACGAAGATGCCCTGGGCGGTCTCGGGGCGAAGGTAGGCCAGGGAGGCCTCGTCCTCCACGGGGCCCACGTAGGTCTTGAACATCATGTTGAAGTAGCGGGGCGGGGTCCAGTCCCCGGGCTCCCCGCTTGCGGGGTCTAAAACCCCGGCCGCCGTCATCGCCCCCCCGGCCCTCTCGGGGGCCTTCATCATCGCCTGGACCAGGGCGTGAAGGTTCCCCTCCTCCACCTCCATGGCCCGGTAAAGCCTCTTGAGGACCTCCTCCGGCTGCTCCTTGAGGAGGTGGTCCAGGCGGTAGCGCTTCTTGGTGATGCGGTTGTCCACCATGGGGTCGGCGAAGGTGGCCTCGTGCCCGGAGTAGTGGAGAACGAGGCGGTGGGTGAGGACGCTGGCGTCCAGGCCCTCCATGTCGTCCCGCTCGTAGACGTTCCTTCGCCACCAGGCCTGCTTGAGGTTGTTCTTAAGCTCCACGCCCAAGGGCCCGTAGTCGTAGACGCCCTGGAGCCCCCCGTAGATCTCGGAGCTTTGGAAGATGAAGCCGCGCCGCTTGCACAGCGCCACCAGTTCGTCCAGGCTACTCGCAGGCATCCCAATCCTCCCCACCGGGGCCAAGCCCCGATTACCAGGCATCTTACCCAAAGCTCCCCCTAAGGTGAGCCGGGGCGCAAACGCCAAGCCGCCCTCCCCCTAGGCTAGAATGTGAGGTAGAGGGGAGCATGAACCGATACGACGACCGCGCCAGGCTGGTCTTTCACTACGCAAGAGAGGAGGGGAGCCGCTTAGGCCACTCCATGATCGGCCCGGAGCACCTCCTCCTGGGCCTGATGCGCGAGGGGGGGACGGCGGCCCGCATCCTCCAGGAGTACGGCGCGAGCCTCGAGGCCATGCGCCGCATGGTGGAGGAGCTGGTGGGCCGGGGGGAGGGCGGGCGCACCGGGGAGCCCCCCGCCATCACCCCGAGGGCGAGGCGGGTCATGGAGCTCGCCAGCGCCGAGGCCCGCAACATGGGCTCCCCCGTCATCGGCACGGAGCACATCCTCCTCGGCATCATCCGGGAGGGGGACGGGATCGCCTACCGCATCCTCAGCCACTTCGCCAAGGACGTGGACGCCATCCGCTGGAGGGTCCTGGCCATGGCCGAGGGCCGCGAGCGGGAAAAGCCTGTGAACACCCCCTTCCTGGACGAGTACGGCCGCGACCTCACCAAGGAGGCCCGGGAAGGAAAGCTGGACCCGGTGATCGGCCGCCAGGAGGAGATCAACCGGGTGATCCAGATCCTCGCCCGGCGCACCAAGAACAACCCCGTGCTCATCGGCGACCCCGGGGTGGGCAAGACGGCCATCGTGGAGGGCCTGGCCCAGGCCATCGTGGAGGGCCGGGTCCCCCCCATCCTCAAGGGGGCCCGGGTGGTGGCCATTGACCTCGCCGGGGTGGTGGCGGGGACCAAGTACCGGGGCGAGTTTGAGGAGCGCATGCGGCAGATCATTGAGGAGCTCAAGAACGCCAAGGTCATCGCCTTCATTGACGAGCTCCACACCCTGATCGGGGCGGGCGGGGCCGAGGGCACCCTGGACGCCGCCAACATCCTCAAGCCCGCCCTGGCCCGGGGGGAGATCCAGGTGATCGGGGCCACCACCACCGGGGAGTACCACCGCTACATAGAGAAGGACGCCGCCCTGGAACGGCGCTTCCAGCCGGTGATCGTCCTCGAGCCTTCCCCGGAGGAGACCCTGGAGATCCTCAAGGGCCTCCGCCCCCGGTACGAGGCCCACCACGGGGTGATCATCCCCGACGAGATCCTGGAGCTTGCGGTGAAGATCGGGATCCGCTCGCTTCCCGGGCGCAACTTCCCCGACAAGGCCATTGACCTCATTGACGAGGCGGCCTCGAGGGTGCGCCTGAACGCCTCCTTGGGCCTCCCCGTGGCGGAGGAAGAGGACGGCACCCCCATCGTCACCCGGGAGGACGTGGAGGCGGTGGTGGACTCCTGGGGCGGGGTCTACGTGGACGACAAGGACGACGAGAAGCTCATGCGCCTGGAGGAGGAGCTCAGGAAGCGGGTGGTGGGCCAGGAGGAGGCCATCCGCGCCCTGGCGAACGCCCTCCGCCGGGCCCGGGTGGGGCTTGGGGGAAGGACCCGGGTGGCGGCGAGCTTCCTCTTCGTGGGGCAAAGCGGCGTGGGCAAGACCCAGCTCGCCAAGGCCCTGGCCGAGGTCCTCTTCGGCTCGGAGAGGGCCCTCATCCGCTTTGACATGTCCGAGTTCCAGGAGCCCCACTCCATCTCCAAGCTCATCGGGGCCCCGCCGGGCTACGTGGGCTACGAGCAAGGGGGGCGCCTCACCGAGGCCGTGCGCCGCCAGCCCTTCAGCGTGGTCCTCCTGGACGAGATTGAGAAGGCCCACCCCGACATCTACAACACCTTCCTCCAGGTGCTGGACGAGGGCCGCCTCACGGACGGCATGGGCCGCACCGTGGACTTCCGCCGGGTCATCCTCATCATGACCTCCAACACCGGCTACAACGTGGGCCCGGCCATCGGCTTCACCTCCAAGGAGGTGGACACGGAGTCCCCCCTGAAGGCCCTCTTCACCCCCGAGTTTCTGGACCGGCTGGACGAGGTCATCCGCTTCCGGCCCCTCACGGAGAAGGAGCTGGTGCGGGTGGCCGAGATGATGCTGGAGGACATCCGCAAGGAGCTCCAGGCCCGGGACGTCCAGGTGAGCTTCGCCCCCGAGGTGGCCCGCTTCTTGGTGGACCAGGCCCCCAAGACGGGGAGCGCCCGCGCCCTGCGGAGCGTCCTAAGGGAGCGCATAGAGGACCCCTTGGCCGTCGCCCTCCTGCGGAAGCCCACGGGCCGGATCCACGTGAGCGTGGAAGGAGGTCAGGTGGCCTTCCACGAGGTGGAGGGGGAGGAGCTCCTCGTCTAGCCCCCGGAGGATGGCCAAGGCCACCTACGCCTGCGTGGAGTGCGGCTACCGCACCCCCAAGCCCTTGGGGCGGTGCCCCTCCTGCGGTTCCTGGGAGAGCTTCCAGGAGGTGGCCCCCGCCCCGGCCTCGAGGCGGGCCAAGTCCTCCCCCCTCCCCCTCCTCGCCCTCTCCCAGGTGGACGAGGCCGAGGAGCGCCGCTTCTCCTCGGGGCTTTCCGAGGTGGACCGGGTCCTGGGCGGGGGGTTCGTGACGGGGGAGGTGGTCCTATTGGGAGGGGAGCCCGGGGTGGGCAAGAGCACCCTCCTCCTGGAGATGGCCAAGCGGATGCCCCAAAGGGTCTACTACGTGGCCGGGGAGGAGTCCCCCGCCCAGATCAAGCTCCGGGCGCAGCGCCTCGGGGTGAAGGACCTCCTCCTCGTGCGGGAGACCCGCCTCGAGCCCCTCCTCGCCCTCCTGGAGGAGGACCCCCCGGAGGTCCTCTTCGTGGACTCCGTGCAGACCCTCGAGGCCGGGGGGAGCCCGGGGAGCTTGGTGGCCGTCCGGGAGGCGACCTCGGCCCTGGTGCGCTTCGCCAAGGGGCGGGGCGTGACTGTGGTCCTCGTGGGCCACGTGACCAAGGAGGGGGTGGTGGCCGGCCCCAAGAGCGTGGAGCACGCCGTGGACGCCACCCTCTACCTGGAGACCGCAGGGCCCTACCGGGTCCTGCGGAGCGCCAAGAACCGCTTTGGCCCCGTGGGGGAGATCGGGGTCTTCCGCATGGAGGAGGCGGGGCTTCTGGAGGTGGAGAACCCCTCCGAGGCCTTCCTCAAGGAGCGCCCCCTGGGGGTTCCGGGAAGCGCCGTGGCCCTGGCCCTGGCCGGGGAGCGGGCCTTGGCCCTGGAGGTCCAGGCCCTGGCGGCCAAAACCCCCTTCCCCGCCCCCCGCAGGGTGGTCCAGGGGCTGGACGGAAGGCGCGTGGACGTGGTCCTCGCGGTCCTGGAGCGCAGGCTGGGCCTACCCCTCGCCAACCTGGACGTCTACGTGAACCTCGCCGGGGGGCTCAAGGTCCAGGACCCGGGGCTGGACCTGGCCGTAGCCCTGGCGGTGTACTCCGCCGTGGTGGGCCGCCCCCTGCCCGCCGACCTCGCCCTGGTGGGGGAGGTGGGCCTGGCCGGGGAGGTGCGGCGGGTGGCGGGGCTGGAGCGGAGGCTTAGGGAGGGGGAGCGGGCGGGGTTTGGCCGCTTCCTTCACCCGGGGAACCTTAGGAGCCTTCAGGAGGCTGTGGAGGCGTACCTGGCATGAAGACGCGGTACCTCGTCTACCTCGCCTCCGCCCTGCTCGGGCTGGGCCTCGCGGGGCTTCTGGAGGACTGGGGGCTCCTTCCCCAAAGCCCCTCCCTCCTCTCCCTCAACCGGCTCTACCTGGCCCTGGCGGGCCTCCTCACCGGCCTCCTCTTGGGACCAAGGCTGGAGGGGGCGCTGGAAGCGCGCCTGAAGCGCCTCCAAAGCCTCCCCCCGGAGGTGGTCGTGGCCGCCACCTTGGGCTCCACCATAGGCCTCCTCCTCGCCGTCCTCCTCACCACCCTCCTCGCCCAGGTGCCGGGCTTCTCCCCCGTCCACAGCCTCCTCCTCGCCCTCGGGCTCGTGGCCCTCTTCGTCTACCTGGCTTTGGGCTACCGCGCCTACTTCCGGCTGCCCGAGCCCAAGCCTGCCCCCCAGGGGGGGAAGGTGCTGGACACCAGCGTCCTGGTGGACGGCCGCGTGGCCGAGGTGGCGGCCGTGGGGTTTCTGGAGGGGCCCCTGTGGGTGCCCCACTTCGTCCTGAAGGAGCTCCAGCACTTCGCCGACAGCCAAGACCCCTTAAGGCGGGCCAAGGGGAGGCGGGGGCTGGAAACCCTGGAGCGCCTCAGAGAGGCCGCTCCCCTCGAGGTCCTGGAGACGACCCCCAAGGGGGAGTCCGTGGACGAAAAGCTCCTCTTCCTGGCCCGGGACCTCGAGGCCGCCCTGGTCACCAACGACCACGCCCTCCTGCAGATGGCCCGGATCTACGGGGTGAAGGCCCTCTCCATCCAGGCCCTGGCCCAGGCCCTAAGGCCCCAGCTCCAGGTGGGGGACACCCTGAAGCTCCTCATCCTCAAGGAGGGGAAGGAGCCCCACCAGGGGGTGGGCTACCTGGAGGACGGCTCCATGGTGGTGGTGGACGGGGGGAGCCGCTACCGGGGGCAGGAGATTGAGGTGGTGGTCACCCAGGCCATCCAGACCCAGGTGGGCCGCCTCTTCTTCGCCCGCCCCGCCCAAGGGGCTCAGTAGGTGGTGGCCTCCTCGTCCTGGAGGTCCCCCTCCACCCGCGCGTTCTCCAGGTCCGCCCGGCGGAGGAGCTCCAGCCGGATCAGGGCCGAGGTGTACCAGGGCTTCTCGGGGCGGCGCTTGACGGGAAGCCAGGGCCAGGCCCGCATCTGCTCAATGTACCCCCAGTTCTCGTAGACGTGGAACCCGTCCCGAAGCTCGGTGATCACGGCCCCGTTTTCCAGGAGGAAGCGCTGGAAGTCGGCCCACTTGGCGAGGCTCGCCTCCACGTGGGTGAGGCCCACGTACCCAGCGCACCCCTCCCCCTCAAGGGCCAGAAGCCCCCGGCCCACGAAGGCCTGGAGGCCCAAAGGCCCCTCCACCGGGTCGGTGAAGAAGGTGTGGAAGGCGTGGACCCAGGCCTCGGGTAGAGGCTCCCGGAGGTCGTGGACGTGGGCCTCGAGGGGAAGCCCCTCGGCCTTGGCCGCCCGCTCCAGGAAGCGGACGATCCTGGGGTCGGCGTCCAGGACCACCACCCGCTTGGGCAGGCCCGTGAGGGCGGCGGCGAGGCCCGTGAGGTCGTCGTCCCCCAGGACCAGGACCTCCTTGCCCTCGAGGTCGCCCCAGTTCCAGGCCAAGGCCACCCGGGCCAGGGTGGACTCCGGGGTCACGTACCCCTGGTCAAAGTCCTGGATGGCCTCGGGCCGCTCCTTGGCCCAGGCGAAAAACCGCTCCGCCGCCCGCCCCGGAAGCCTCTCCCCCACAAGCCCCCGGCCCTCGCAGGCGGAACAGGCCGCCTCCCCAGGGCGGGGCGCCGGGACCTCCACCAGGAGGTCAAGCCCCTCCTCCAGCCGGAGAAGCCCCCGCCGGGCGAGGCTCTCCCAGATGGGCACGAGGAAGCGCAAGGGCACGCGGGAAAGCCGCACGGCCTCCCAAAGGTCCCGGGTTGCCCGGAGCGCCCCCAGGGTCCTCTCCACGTCCCGCCAGCCCACGGGAAGGCCCGTGGCCCGGCGCACCTCTTCCGCCACCTGGACCAGCGCTTCCTTGTTCACGCTCACCCCCTTTCCGGCCGTTTCCACGGCCCAAGGCCTATATAATGCCCTTGACCGGGGTCGCCCGGCAAGGGAGGTGGGTCTTGAACCTGCACGAGTATCAAGCGAAGGAGATCCTGGCCCGCTATGGGGTGCCCGTGCCGCCGGGAAAGGTGGCCTACACCCCCGAGGAGGCCAAACGGATCGCCGAAGAGTTCGGCAAGCGGGTGGTCATCAAGGCCCAGGTGCACGTGGGAGGGAGAGGAAAGGCGGGGGGCGTCAAGCTCGCCGACACCCCCCAGGAGGCCTACGAGAAGGCCCAGGCCATCCTGGGCATGAACATCAAGGGCCTCACCGTGAAGAAGGTCCTGGTGGCCGAGGCGGTGGACATCGCCAAGGAGTACTACGCGGGCCTCATCCTGGACCGGGCCAAGAAGCGGGTGGTCCTCATGCTCTCCAAGGAGGGGGGCGTGGACATTGAGGAGGTGGCCGCGGAGCGCCCCGAGGCCATCCACAAGTTCTGGATAGACCCCCACAAGGGGTTCCGCCCCTTTGAGGCCCGGGAGATGGTGAAGCGGGCGGGGCTCGAGGGCAACCTCAACAAGCTCGCCCAGGTCCTGGTGGCCCTCTACCGGGCCTACGAGGGCGTGGACGCCTCCATCGCCGAGATCAACCCCCTGGTGGTGACCACGGACGGCGGGATCGTCGCCGCCGACGCCAAGATCGTCCTGGACGACAACGCCCTCTTCCGCCACCCCGACCTGGCCGAGCTCAGGGAGGTGGAGGCCGAACACCCCTTGGAGGTGGAGGCCAGCAACTACGGCTTCGCCTACGTGAAGCTTGATGGCAACATCGGCATCATCGGCAACGGGGCGGGCCTCGTGATGTACACCCTGGATCTGGTGAACCGGGTAGGGGGCAGGCCCGCCAACTTCCTGGACATCGGCGGCGGGGCCAAGGCGGATGTGGTCTACAACGCCCTCAAGGTGGTCCTCAAGGACCCCGACGTCAAGGGGGTCTTCATCAACATCTTCGGCGGCATCACCCGGGCGGACGAGGTGGCCAAGGGGGTGATCCGCGCCCTGGAGGAGGGCCTCCTCACCAAGCCCGTGGTGATGCGGGTGGCGGGCACCGCCGAGGAGGAGGCCAAGAAGCTTTTGGAGGGGAAGCCCATCTACATGTACCCCACGTCCATTGAGGCGGCCAAGGCCATCGTGGCCATGGTGGGAGGTGCGGCGTGATCCTGGTGAACCGCGAGACCCGCGTCCTGGTCCAGGGCATCACCGGCCGGGAGGGGCAGTTCCACACCAAGCAGATGCTGGACTACGGCACCAAGATCGTCGCCGGGGTCACCCCGGGCAAAGGGGGAACGGAGGTCCTAGGGGTCCCCGTCTACGACACGGTGAAGGAGGCGGTGGCCCACCACGAGGTGGACGCCTCCATCATCTTCGTGCCCGCCCCGGCCGCGGCGGACGCCGCCCTGGAAGCGGCCCACGCCGGGATCCCCCTCATCGTCCTCATCACCGAGGGCATCCCCACCCTGGACATGGTGAAGGCGGTGGAGGAGATCAAGGCCTTGGGCAGCCGCCTCATCGGGGGGAACTGCCCCGGGATCATCAGCGCCGAGGAGACCAAGATCGGGATCATGCCCGGCCACGTCTTCAAACGGGGCCGGGTGGGGATCATCAGCCGCTCCGGCACCCTCACCTACGAGGCCGCAGCCGCCCTTTCCCAGGCGGGGCTCGGCACCACCACCACGGTGGGGATCGGGGGCGACCCCGTCATCGGCACCACCTTCAAGGACCTCCTCCCCCTCTTCAACGAGGACCCGGAGACGGAGGCCGTGGTCCTCATCGGGGAGATCGGCGGCTCCGACGAGGAGGAGGCGGCGGCTTGGGTGAAGGACCACATGAAGAAGCCGGTGGTGGGCTTCATCGGAGGCCGCTCCGCCCCCAAGGGCAAGCGCATGGGCCACGCCGGGGCCATCATCATGGGCAACGTGGGCACCCCGGAGTCCAAGCTCCGGGCCTTCGCCGAGGCGGGCATCCCCGTGGCCGACACCATTGACGAGATCGTGGAGCTGGTCAAGAAGGCCCTGGGCTAAAAAGGAGGTGGATGGTGAAGGCACCCGTACGCGTGGCGGTTACCGGAGCCGCGGGACAGATCGGCTACAGCCTCCTCTTCCGCATCGCCGCGGGGGAGATGCTGGGCAAGGACCAGCCGGTGATCCTCCAGCTTTTGGAGATCCCCCAGGCCATGAAGGTCCTGGAGGGCGTGGTCATGGAGCTGGAGGACTGCGCCTTCCCCCTGCTTGCGGGCCTCGAGGCCACCGACGACCCCAAGGTGGCCTTCAAGGACGCCGACTACGCCCTCCTGGTGGGGGCGGCCCCCCGCAAGGCGGGGATGGAGCGCCGGGACCTTTTGCAGGTAAACGGCAAGATCTTCACCGAGCAGGGCCGGGCCCTGGCCGAGGTGGCCAAGAAGGACGTCAAGGTATTGGTGGTGGGCAACCCCGCCAACACCAACGCCCTCATCGCCTACAAGAACGCCCCCGGCCTCAACCCCCGGAACTTCACCGCCATGACCCGGCTGGACCACAACCGGGCCAAGGCCCAGCTCGCCAAGAAGACCGGGACGGGCGTGGACCGCATCCGCCGCATGACGGTGTGGGGCAACCACTCCTCCACCATGTTCCCCGACCTCTTCCACGCCGAGGTGGACGGCAGGCCCGCCCTGGAGCTCGTGGACATGGAGTGGTACGAGAAGGTCTTCATCCCCACCGTGGCCCAGCGGGGGGCGGCCATCATCCAGGCCCGGGGGGCCAGTAGCGCCGCCAGCGCCGCGAACGCCGCCATAGAGCACATCCGCGACTGGGCCCTGGGCACCCCGGAGGGGGACTGGGTTTCCATGGCCGTCCCCTCCCAAGGGGAGTACGGCATCCCCGAGGGCATCGTCTACTCCTTCCCGGTGACGGCCAAGGACGGGGCGTACCGGGTCGTGGAGGGCCTGGAGATCAACGAGTTCGCCCGCAAGCGCATGGAGATCACGGCCCAGGAACTCCTGGACGAGATGGAGCAGGTGAAGGCCCTGGGCCTCATCTGAGAGGCTGGCCTCAGAGCCCCCACCGCGCCCTGCGGTGGGGGCTTTACACCACCCCATGCTGGCTTGCGCCAGCATGGGGGCCCCGGCAAAAGCTCCCTGGGGAGCTTCCCCGGGCCCGTCGGGCGAAGGCAACCGGAAGGGTATTAGCCTTTGGGCCAGGCCTCGAGGGCCCAAGGGTAGACCACCCAGGCCGCCGTCTCCTCGGCGTAGAAGTCGGGGCGGTCCGGCACCCGGTTCCGCCCCGGCTTGAAGTGGAGGGTGGCCACCACGGGCACCCCACCCGCCCGGCGCACCCGGGCCTTCACGGCGAAGGCCGTGCGCCCCGAGTCCCAAACGTCGTCCACCACCAGGACCCGCTTGCCGAAAAGGAGGACATCGGGGGGAAACTGCAGGAATACCGGCTCGGGCGCTCCATCAGGCCTTGTCCAGCTCAAAGGCCTGGTGGACGGCCCTAAGCGCCGCCTCGGCGTACTCGGCGGGGATGATCACGGAGATGCGCACCTCGCTGGTGGCGATCATCTCAATGTTGGCCCCGGTGGAGGCCACCGCCTGGAACATCTTGGCGGGGATCTCCGGGGTGGAGGCGAGGCCCACGCCCACGATGGAGACCTTGGCGATGTCCGGCCTCAGGATGGCCTCGCCCCCGATCTCGGCGAGAACGGGCTCCAAAGCCTCCAGGGCCTCTTGGGCGAAGTCCTTCTTCACCGTGAAGGCCATCTGCTGCCTCGAGGGGTCGTGGCCGGGAACCCCCTGGATGATCATGTCCACGGCGATGCCCCGCTCGGCCAAAGCCTGGAAGACCTTGGCTGCGATGCCTGGCTGGTCCGGGATGCCGATAAGCCCGATCTGGGCGTGGTCCAGGTCCAAGGCCACGCCCGTCACCGCCTTGTCCATCTCCATGGCGACCTCCTTCACCAGGGTACCGGGGTTGTAGGAGAAGCTAGAGCGCACGTGGAGGACCACCCCGTAGCGCTTGGCGTAGTAGACCGCCCGGGGGTGGAGGACCCTGGCCCCCAAAGCGGCCATCTCCAGCATCTGGTCGTAGCCGATGACGGAAAGTTTCCTCGCCTCGGGGATCAGGTGGGGGTCCGTGGTGTAGACCCCCTCCGTGTCCGTGTAGATCTCGCACTCCTTGGCCCCGAGGGCGGCGGCGATGGCCACGGCGGTCGTGTCCGACCCCCCGCGGCCCAGGGTGGTGATCTCCCCTTCCGGGGTGGTGCCCATGAAGCCCGCGATCACCGCCACAAAGCCCCTCTCCAGGGCCTCCCGGATGCGGGCCGGGTTCACCTCGAGGATCCGGGCGTCCCCGTAGCGCCCGTCGGTGGTGATGCCGATCTGGTGCTGGACGAAGCCCTTGGCGGGGATCCCCATGGCCCAAAGCTGCATGGAGAGGAGGGCCACGGAGACCTGCTCCCCGGTGGTGGTGAGGAGGTCCAGCTCGCGGAAGGGAGGTCTCGGGTTCACCCGCTTGGCCAAGGCGATGAGCTCGTCGGTGGTGTGCCCCATGGCCGAGACCACCACCGCAAGCCGATGCCCCTTCTCGCGGTAGTGGGCGATGCGCTGGGCCACCTTGTGGATGCGCTCCAGGTCGCCCACGGAGGTGCCGCCGTACTTCTGAACCACCAGGGCCACGCTTCCCTCCTTCCCCGCCCCCCGGGCGGTTTGAAAGAGAATGTTAGCACATTTGCCCCCTCCGCCCAAGGCCCTTATCCTGGGAGGACGTGAGCCTGACGCGGGAAGCCTACCACCGCCTCACCCCCCTTCCCCACCCCGGGGGCCGGCTCTTCGTCAAGCCCGGGGCCCGGGGGTACCGGGACCCAGTCCACGACCTCCTGCAGAAGACGGTGGAGCCCTTCGGCGAGCGGGCCCTGGACCTGAACCCCGGGGTGGGCTGGGGAAGCCTCTCCTTGGAGGGGAAGATGGCGGTGGAGCGGCTGGAAACCTCCCGGGCCGCCTTCCGCTGCCTTACGGCGAGCGGCCTCCAAGCCCGGCTCGCCCTTCCCTGGGAGGCGGCGGCGGGGGCGTACGACCTCGTGGTCCTGGCCCTCCCCGCCGGGAGGGGGACAGCCTACGTCCAGGCGAGCCTCGTGGCCGCAGCCCGGGCCCTCCGCCCGGGAGGGCGGCTCTACCTCGCCGGGGACAAGAACAAGGGGTTTGAGCGCTACTTCAAGGAGGCCCGGGCCCTTCTGGGCTACGGCGTGGTGGTGCGGCGGGAGGGGCCCTACCGGGTGGCCCTCCTGGAGAAGGAGAAGGAGGCCCCGCCCCTCCCCTCCCTCTGGCGGGCCTTTTCCGCCCGCATCCTGGGGGCGGAGTACACCTTCCACCACCTCCCCGGGGTCTTCTCGGCGGGAAAGGTGGACCCGGCCTCCCTGCTCCTCCTCGAGGCCCTGCAGGAACGCCTGGGGCCCGAGGGGGTCCGCGGCCGGCAGGTCCTGGACCTGGGGGCAGGCTATGGGGCCCTGACCCTGCCCCTTGCCCGGATGGGGGCGGAGGTGGTGGGGGTGGAGGACGACCTGGCCTCCGTCCTCTCCCTGCAAAAGGGCCTCGAGGCCAACGCCCTGAAGGCCCAGGCCCTCCACTCCGACGTGGACGAGGCCTTGACAGAAGAGGCCCGGTTTGACATCATAGTTACGAACCCCCCCTTTCACGTGGGGGGTGCGGTCATTCTGGATGTGGCCCAGGCGTTCGTGGACGTGGCGGCGGCCCGGCTTAAACCGGGTGGCGTGTTTTTCCTCGTGTCCAACCCGTTCCTGAAATACGAGCCCCTGCTGGAGGAGAAGTTCGGCGCCTTCCAGACCCTCAAGGTGGCCGAATACAAGGTCCTGTTCGCGGAAAAGCGAGGGAGGTGAGCCTTGAAGAAGAGCAAGCGCAAAAACGCCCAGGCCCAGGAGGCCCAGGAGACCGAGGTCCTGGTCCAGGAGGAGGCGGAGGAGCTCCCCGAGTTCCCCGAGGGGGAGCCCGACCCCGACCTCGAGGACCCGGACCTCGCCCTGGAGGACGACCTCCTGGACCTGCCCGAGGAGGGCGAGGGGCTGGACCTGGAGGAGGAGGAAGAAGACCTCCCCATCCCCAAGATCTCCACCTCCGACCCCGTGCGCCAGTACCTGCACGAGATCGGCCAGGTCCCCCTCCTCACCCTGGAGGAGGAGGTGGAGCTCGCCCGGAAGGTGGAGGAGGGGATGGAGGCCATCAAGAAGCTCTCCGAGATCACCGGCCTTGACCCCGACCTCATCCGGGAGGTGGTCCGGGCCAAGATCCTGGGCTCGGCCCGGGTGCGGCACATCCCCGGCCTCAAGGAGACCCTGGACCCCAAGACCGTGGAGGAGATTGACCAGAAGCTCAAAAGCCTCCCCAAGGAGCACAAGCGCTACCTCCACATCGCCCGGGAAGGGGAGGCGGCCCGGCAGCACCTCATTGAGGCCAACCTCCGGCTCGTGGTCTCCATCGCCAAAAAGTACACGGGGCGGGGCCTCTCCTTCCTGGACCTCATCCAGGAGGGAAACCAGGGCCTGATCCGGGCGGTGGAGAAGTTTGAGTACAAGCGGCGCTTCAAGTTCTCCACCTACGCCACCTGGTGGATCCGGCAGGCCATCAACCGGGCCATCGCCGACCAGGCCCGCACCATCCGCATCCCGGTCCACATGGTGGAGACCATCAACAAGCTCTCCCGCACCGCAAGGCAGCTGCAGCAGGAGCTCGGCCGGGAACCCACCTACGAGGAGATCGCCGAGGCCATGGGGCCGGGCTGGGACGCCAAGCGGGTGGAGGAAACCCTCAAGATCGCCCAGGAGCCCGTCTCCCTGGAGACCCCCATCGGCGACGAGAAGGACAGCTTCTACGGGGACTTCATCCCCGACGAGCACCTCCCCTCCCCGGTGGACGCCGCCACCCAGAGCCTCCTCTCCGAGGAGCTGGAGAAGGCCCTGTCCAAGCTCTCCGAGCGCGAGGCCATGGTCCTGAAGCTCCGGAAAGGGCTCATTGACGGGCGGGAGCACACCCTGGAGGAGGTGGGGGCCTTCTTCGGCGTCACCCGGGAAAGGATCCGGCAGATTGAGAACAAGGCCCTCCGCAAGCTCAAGTACCACGAGTCCCGCACGCGGAAGCTCAGGGACTTCCTAGACTAAGCCGCTTTCGCCAGAGGGGGGCCCCGAAGACGCCTCCCCATATTTCCCATGGACGCCCACCTCCTCCTCCCTCTAGGCTTCGGCCTCCTCTCCGCCCTCACCTGGGGGGCCGGGGACTTCGGCGGCGGGATGGCCTCCCGCCGGGCCCACGCCCAGGCCGTGGTCCTCTGGGTCTCCGGCATCGGCCTCCTCCTCTTCCTCTTCCTGGCCCAGGTCTTCGGGGAGGCGCCCCAAGGGCGGGACCTTCCCTATGCCCTTTTGGGCGGGGCCTCCGGGGCCCTCGGCCTCCTCGCCTTTTACCGGGCCCTGGCCCAAGGGGAGATGGGCCTCGCCGCCCCGGTGGCCGGGGTGGTGGGGGCGGCGCTCCCCGTGGCCCTGGGGGCCCTCCTCGAGGGGTGGCCGGGCCTCTTCCCCGCCTTGGGCATGGGGCTGGGCCTGCTTGCGGTCTGGTTCGTCTCCCGGCCCGAGGGCCGGGCGCGCCCGGGGAACCTGGGCCTCGCCCTCCTCGCCGGCCTCGGCTTCGGCGGGTTCTACGCCTTCATGGACCGGGTGGAGGGGCTTTTCTATCCCGCCGCCTGGGCCAAGCTCACCGCCTTTCTCCTGGTCCTCCCCACCGCCCTCAGGGCCAAGCCCTGGCCTGGAGGACGCGAGGCCCCATGGGTCCTCCTCGCTGGCCTGGGCGACGCCGGGGGGAACCTCTTCTTCCTCCTCGCGGCCCAGGCCGGGCGGCTGGACGTGGCGGCAGTCCTCTCCTCCTTCTACCCCGTCTTCACGGTCCTTTTGGCCTGGCTTGTCCTGAAGGAAAGGCTCTCCCAGGAGCGGCTTATGGGGGTGGGCCTCAGCCTCCTGGCCATGGCCCTCATCGCTCTGGGCTAGGGCCTAACGGAAAGCGGGCTACCTCCACGAGCCCTTCCCCTTCGTCCCGCACCAAGGCCGCCTCCCGCACCAGGAAGGAGCGGCGGGGCGGGGGCGGGAGGCTTTCCGCCAGGGCCCTCGCCTCCTCCGGGGAGAGGCCCAGGGCCAGGGTCAGGTGGGGGATGTAGCTCGGCCCCTCAATCTCCTTGAGGGGCGGGGCCAGGGGCTCCAGGGCGTGGTAGAGGCGCCGGAAGGCCCCGCCCCCGTAGGCCCGGAGGTAGACCACCCCCTGGGGGAAGAAGCGCCAGTCCCCCAGGCGGACGCGAAAGGGGGGGTGGCCCCGCAGGATCCCCGCCAGGGCGATGCGCAAGGCCTCCTCCTCGTAGGGCCAGTCAAAGGGCTGGCGGAGGTTGAGGTGGGGCGGGCCGAAGCCCCGGACGCCCCGGGCCGCCTGGAGTTCCTCCATAAAGCGGCGGAGGTCCTCGGGGGGCCAGACCAGGACCCCGTACATGGGGCGCAGTATACCTCAACCGCCCCCTAAAAAATCTCCAGGTTTCCCCGGTACACCCGGCCCACGGGCCTCTTTCCCTCCCACAGGGTGAGGTCCGCGCGCGCCCCGGGGGCGATGCGCCCGTAGTCCGCCCACCCCGCCGCCAGGGAGGCCCCGAGGGTGTAGGCCCAAAGGACCTCCCGGGCCACGGCCTCCGGGTCCTTAAGCCTGGAAAGGTCCAGACCCCGCAAGGCCACCCCCCAGTAGAGGGGGTGGGCGTGGGCGTCCTGGAGGCCCGGGGTGAGGGCCTCCACGAAGAAGCCCCGCTTCCCCGCCTCCACCCGGGCGATCCGCTCCCCCTGGAGGAGGAGGCTTCGGCGGCCGTCGGTGAGCCACATGGGAAGAGTCTATTATGGGGGTGTGGAACGCACCTACCTCTACCGGGGCCGCATCCTGAACCTGGCCCTGGAAGGCCGTTACGAGATCGTGGAACACAAGCCCGCCGTGGCGGTGATCGCCCTGCGGGAAGGGAGGATGCTCTTCGTGCGCCAGATGCGCCCCGCCGTGGGCCTCGCCCCCCTGGAGATCCCGGCGGGCCTCATAGAGCCCGGGGAGGACCCCTTGGAGGCGGCAAGGAGGGAGCTCGCCGAGGAGACGGGCCTTAGCGGGGACCTCACCTACCTCTTCAGTTACTTCGTCTCCCCCGGCTTCACCGACGAGAAGACCCACGTCTTCCTCGCGGAAAACCTAAAAGAGGTAGAAGCCCACCCCGACGAGGACGAGGCCATAGAGGTGGTCTGGATGCGCCCGGAGGAGGCCCTAGAGAGGCACCAGAGGGGGGAGGTGGAGTTCTCGGCCACGGGGCTCGTGGGGGTCCTCTACTACCATGCTTTTCTCCGAGGTCGCTGACGTCCCCAAAGGCCCCAAGGTGGTGGCCGTGGGCTCCTTTGACGGGGTGCACCTGGGCCACCAGTACCTCCTGCGCCAGGCCCTGGCCGAGGCCAAAACCCTGAAGGAGCCCCTCCTCGTCTACACCTTTGACCCCCCCACCAAGGTCTTCACCCGGGGGGAAGGGTTCCTCATGGACCTTCAGGAGAAGGTGGAGGCCCTGAGGGGGGTGGGCGTGGAGCTGATCCTGGCGGTGCCCTTCAACGAGGAGTTCGCCAGAAGACCCCCCGAGGACTTCCTGGAGGACCTAAGGGCCCTGCAGGCGAGCCGGATCTACGTGGGGGAGGACTTCCGCTTCGGCCGGGGCCGGGCGGGGGGCCCGGAGGCCCTGGAGCGGGTGGCCCCCACCCGGGTCGTCCCCCTCTTGAGCCTTGGGGGGGAGGCGGTGAAGAGCAGCCGCATCCGCGCCCTCCTCAAGGAGGGAAAGGTGGAGGAGGCCCGCCACCTCCTGGGCCGCCCCTACGGGGCCTACGGGGTGGTGGTGGAGGGGGACCGGATGGGAAGGCGGCTCGGCTTCCCCACGGCCAACCTCGCCGTCCACCCCTTGAAGGTCCTTCCCCCCGGGGTCTTCGCCGTGGAGGCGGAAGGGGCCTTCGGGCGCTACAAAGGGGTGGCCAACGTGGGGACGCGGCCCACCCTGGGGGGGGAGGAAAGGCGCTTGGAGGTGCACCTCCTCGGCTTCGCCGGGGAGCTTTACGGGGAGGAGGTGCGGGTGCGCTTCCTCAAGCGCCTCCGGGAGGAGCGGCGCTTCCCCTCCCTCGAGGCCCTAAGGGCCCAGATCGCAGAGGACGTGGCCGAGGCCCGGGCCTACTTCGGGCTTTAATCCCACCCCATGCCGGCCCAAGCCGGCATGGGGGCCCCGGCAAAGGGTTTAGCCCTCGTCAAAGTAGGTGAGCTTGGGGTGCTTGTTGGCCCGAAGCTCGTCCAGGCGGCGGACCGGGGTGGAGTAGGGGGCGTTTTCCAGCCACTCCTTGGGCTTCTCCAAAAGCTCTCCCATGGCCTCGGCGAAGGCCTCGAGGGTCTCCTTGGCCTCGGTCTCCGTGGGCTCCACCATGAGGGCCTCCTTGACGATCAAGGGGAAGTAGACCGTGGGAGGGTGGAAGCCGAGCTCCAAAAGCCCCTTGGCGAGGTCCAAAGCGCGGAAGCCCTGGGGGGGCTGGGCCACGAACTCGTGCATGGAGGGCCCGTCGTAGGGCACCCGGTAGCCCTTCTCCTTGAGGAGCTCCTTCAGGTAGCGGGCGTTGAGGACGGCGAGGGCCGCGGCCTTCTTAAGGCCCTCTAGCCCCAGGGTGCGGATGTAGGCCCAGGCCCGGACCAAGGCCAGGAAGTTCCCGTAAAAGCTCCGCACCCGGCCGATGCTCTTGGGCCGGTCAAAGTCCAGGTAGAAGCCCTCCTCCCCCTTGGCCACCAAGGGCACGGGGAGGTAGGGGGCGAGGTGGGCCTTCACCCCCACCGGCCCCGAGCCGGGCCCGCCCCCGCCGTGGGGCACGGTGAAGGTCTTGTGCAGGTTCAGGTGGACCACGTCAAAGCCCATGTCCCCGGGCCTCGCCCAGCCCATGATGGCGTTAAGGTTGGCCCCGTCGTAGTAGAGCTGCACCCCCGCCTCCTTGCAGAGCCGGGAGATCTCCAGGATGCGCCGTTCAAAGAGGCCCAAGGTGTTGGGGTTCGTGAGCATGAGGGCGGCCACGTGGGGGCCGAGCTCGCGCTTCAGGGCCTCGAGGTCCACCTCCCCCTCGGGGCCCGAGGGGATCTCCCGCACCTGGTAGCCCGCCATGCTGGCGGTGGCGGGGTTGGAGCCGTGGGCCGAGTCGGGGACCAGGACCACACGCCGCGTCCTCCCCTCCCCCCGGTCCTCGTGGTAGGCGCGGATGATCAGAATTCCCGTGAGCTCCCCGTGGGCCCCGGCGGCGGGCTCCAGGGTGATGGCGTCCATGCCCGTGAGGGCCTTGAGGTACTCCCCAAGCTCCCACATGAGCCTTAAGGCCCCCTGGGCCGTCTTGGGGTCCTGGTAGGGGTGGAGGTCGGCAAAAAGCCTCGCCGCCTCCTCGTGGAGCTTGGGGTTGTACTTCATGGTGCAAGACCCCAAGGGGTAGAAGGTGGTGTCCACCCCCACCTGGCGGCGGGAAAGCCCGGTGTAGTGGCGCACCAGGGTGAGCTCGTCCACCTCGGGGAGGCGGGGCGGGACCTCCCGCAGGTGTTCCTTGGGGATCAGGTCCTCCGCCTTGGGCACCGCCTTCACCAGCTTGAGGCCGCGCCTTCCCTTCCGGCTCCGTTCAAAGATCAGGGGAAAGCTCATGCCAAAACCTCCTTAAGGGCGTCCCGCAGGGCCAGGAGGTCCTCCTCCTCATGGAGCTCGGTGGCGGCGAAGAGGGCGAGGTTCTCCCCGTACTCCTTGGGCACCGGGGTGGCCCCGTGGAAGCCCCGCTTTGCGAGGGCCCGCCGCACCGCCTCGGGGTCCTTGGGGAGGGCCAGGACGAACTCATTGAAGAAGGGCTTGGGGGTGAAGGGCCTGACCCCCGGGACCTCCAGGAGGAGGGCGTGAAGCTTATGGGCCATCTCCACGCTCTTCAGGGCCACCTCCCTAAGCCCCTCAGGCCCCAAGGCCGCGAGGTACATGGCCCCCATGAGGGCGGTGAGCTGGGCGTTGGTGGTGATGTTGCTCTTGGCCTTGGCCCGCCTTATGTACTGCTCCCGGGCCTGGAGGGTGAGGATGAAGCCCCGCCTTCCCTCCACGTCCACGGTCTCGGAGACGAGCCTACCCGGAAGCTGGCGCACGAAGGCCTTTTTGGTGGCGAGAAAGCCGAAGTGGGGGCCGCCGAAGCCCATGGGGAGGCCGAGGCTCTGCCCGTCCCCCACGGCGATGTCCGCTCCATAGGCCCCCGGGGGCTTGAGCACCCCCAAGGAGAGGGGGTCGGCCACGGCCACGAAAAGCGCCCCCGCCCGGTGGGCGGCCTCGGCAAGGGGCCCAAGGTCCTCCAGGGCCCCCAGGTAGTTGGGGTTCTGGGCCACCACCGCCCCCACGCCCTCCCCTACCTCGGGCGCAGGGGTCCTTCCCCCTTCCAGGGGGAGGGTTTTGAGCTCCGCCCCCACCGCCTCGAGGTAGGCCCGGAGCACCGCCCGGTACTCGGGGTGGACCCCTTGGGAGACGAGGACCCCCATCCTCCCCGTCTCCCTGAGGGCGAGGAGGACCCCCTCGGCCAGGGCCGTGGCCCCGTCGTACATGGAGGCGTTGGCGATCTCCAGCCCCGTGAGCTCGGCGATCATGGTCTGGTACTCAAAGGTGGCCTGCAGAACCCCCTGGCTCACCTCAGGCTGGTAGGGGGTGTAGGCGGTGAGGAACTCGCCCCGTGCGGCCAGGGCCTGGACCACGGGGGGGACGTGGTGGCTCCTCACCCCCCCGCCCAGGAAGGCCTTGTGGGCGGGGAGGTTTTGGGCGGCGAGGCGCCTCAGCTCCTCCAGAACCTTCCACTCGGGCAGGGGCTCGGGGAGGTCTATGGGTGGGTTCAGGACCTCCTTGGGCAGGTGGGCGAAGAGGTCCTCCAGGGAGGCCGCCCCCACCCGCCTGAGCATCTCCCGGATCTCCTCCTCCGTGTGGGGCGTGTAGTCCATGTCTCCATCCTCAAGCAAAACCCCAGGGCCATTTGCCCCGGGGCCACAAAGCGCCCTTCCCGCCCTAAGGCGCGGGCGAGGGAAGGGTCTTCGGGACGCATCCTTTCCCCTAGGCTTCGCTTTCCAGGACCTCCTGGTAGCCCCCGGCGTCCAAGAGCTCGTCCAGGTCGCCCATGTCTCTGGGCTTCAGGCGGAAGATCCAGCCCTCCCCGTAGGGGTCCTGGTTAACGAGCTCCGGGGTCTTCTCCAGGGCGAGGTTCACCTCCACGATCTCCCCGGCCACGGGGGCGTAGATGTCGGAAGCGGTCTTCACGCTCTCCACCACCGCCACCGCCTCGCCCTTCTCCACCGTCCGGCCCACCTCGGGTAGCTCCACGTAAACCACGTCGCCGAGGGCGTCCTGGGCGTAGTCGGTGATGCCGACGAGCACCGTGTCGCCTTCGGGCAGGGCCCACTCGTGAGTCTTGGTATAGAAGCGGTCCTTGGGTATGTCCATAGCGCCTCCCAACCCCCGCTATTTTAGCGGCACAAAGGGGAGGGGACTAAGGGCGGCGGGGACCGCCCGGCCCCGGACCTCCACCTGGAAAGGCCCCTCCGCCCCTTCCTCCACGTAGGCGAGGGCGATGCCCCTCTGCAGCAGGGGCGAATACCCGCCGCTCGTCACCCGGCCCACGGGGCGGCCCCCGGAGAGCACCCGGTAGCCCTCCCGGGGGATGCCCCCTTCCAGAACGAGGCCCACGAGGCGCTCCCGGCAGGCCCGGGTCAGCATGGCCTCCTTGCCCAAAAACGCCTTTTCCTTCTTCACCACCCAGGCCCAGGGGGTGCAGAGGGGGTTGGTCTCCTCGGTGAGCTCGTGGCCGTAGAGGGGGAAGCCCGCCTCGAGCCTCAAGGAGTCCCGGGCCCCGAGACCTGCGGGCTTGGCCCCGGCTTCCACCAGGGCCAGGAAGACGGGCTCGGCGTCTTCCGGGGCTAGAAAAAGCTCAAACCCATCCTCCCCCGTGTACCCCGTGCGGGCGAGGCGGGCGGGCCGGCCCGCCACCCGGGCGGGGAAGACGTCGTTCTTCCGCTTCGTGGAGAGATCCACGTCCACGAGGCCCTGGAGGAGGGAGGCCGCCTTGGGGCCTTGGAGGGCGAGGAGGGCGGTCCTTTCGGAGGCGTCCTCAAGCTCCACCCTGAACCCCTTGGCCAAGGCCTGGAGGTGGGCGAGGTCCTTGGCGATGTTGGCGGCGTTCACCACCATGAGGTACTCCTCTTCCCCCAGGCGGTAGAGGTAGATGTCGTCCACCACCCCGCCCCGCTCGTTCGGGAGCATGGAGTACTGGGCCCTTCCCACCTTGAGCTTGCCTGCGTCGTTCACCGTGGCCCACTGAAGGAAGGCCAGGGCCTCCTCGCCCCGGACCAGAAACTCCCCCATGTGGCTCACGTCAAAAACCCCGGCCGCCCGGCGCACGGCCAGGTGCTCCTCCACGATGGAGGTGTACTGGAGAGGGAGGAGGTACCCGGCGAAGTCCACCATCCGGGCGCCCAGGCGAAGGTGGGCCTCGTAAAGCGGGGTCTTCTTCATGGCAAGGCCATCCTACCCGAAGAACTCCCGGCGCAGGGCCTCGGCGGAGTTGTCCTCCAGGACCTCCTCCCTCTTGGTGGCCCAGGCGGGGAAAGGGAAGTGGACAAGGAGGGGCACGGGGATCTCGGGCTGGTGGAGGATCACCGCCCCCTGGGGGAGGATCAGGGCCCTTTGGCGGAAGGAGGTGGGAAGGTAGCGGTACTCGGGGCGCTCCGCCTCGGCGGCGTCCAGGCGGCCCACCACCCTTATGGCCGCGTTCCCCACCACGCGCCTTTCCACCTCGCTCGCCGTCTGCTGGGCCCCGATGAGGATCACCCCGAGGGAGCGGCCCCTCTCGGCGATGTCCAGGAGCACGTCCTTGATGGGGCTTTCCTCCTCCCGGGGAGCGTACTTGTTGAGCTCGTCCAAGACGATGAAGACCCTCCCCCGGTACTGCCCCCGCTCCTTCCTTTCAAAGAGGTCCTTGAGGAGGCTTCCCACCACGAACATCTGCGCCTGGGGGGAGAGCTTGGCCAGGTCCACCACGTGCACCTGGGCCTTCCCCGAAAGGGGGTCCGGGGGGCTTCCGGGCCGGTCTCCCCGGACGAGGTGGGCCACGTTCTCCACGCTGGAGCGGAGGCGGCGGACGAAGGCCTCCAGGGTCCCCTTGGCCTGCCTTGCGGTCCAGCCCCGGTCCCCCTCCCCTTCCCCGGTCTCGGGGCCCAGGAGCTTGTACTCCAGGTAGCGCACGAGGTCGGAGAAGCTCTTGAGGCGCGCCTTTCCCAGCTGGTCAAAACTCATCCCCTCGGAAGCCTCCCCCCCGGGCCAGTCCTCCACCTGGAGGTGGGGACCCTTCTGCCCCTCGGCGAGGCGCTTGAGCTTCTCCGTCACGTGGGCCACCAGGAAGCCCAGGTTGGTCATGGCGGCGCGGTCGGCGAAGAGGAAGGGGAGGAGGCCCCTCTGGCAGAACTGGACCAGGTCCCAGTGGTAGGCCTCCACCCCCTCCAGCCGGGTGTCCACGTCCGGGAGGTAGCCCGCCTTCTTGGGCGGGGCGAGGAAGGCCACGCTCTGGAAGGGGGTCGCGGGGAGGCCAAGCCGCGCGTAGGCCTTCCGCGCCTCCTCGGTGAGGCGGGCGTTGGGCTTGTCCAGGAAGAAGAGGTCCTCCCCCTTGACGTTGAAGAGGAGGACCCTGGCCTGGTGGGCGTCCTCCAGAACCCCGCTTTCCAGAAGACTTTTGAGAAGGAAGGTGGCGTAGCTCGTCTTGGCCGCCACCCCGCTGATACCGGAGATGTTCACGTGCCCGCCCTTGACGCCGTTCAAGAACTCCAGGTTGAGGTAGGCCACCTCCCCGTTCTTGAGAAGCCCGGCGGGGAGCTTGGTGCTTCCCCGTTGGTTGCGCATGGCGTCGTAGTAGAGGGCGAGCTCCAGATCCTCCTCCTGGGCCAAGTACACGGGGGAGCCCGGGTCCGGGGGGAAGAACTCCTCGGGGAGGATGCGGGTCACGCTCACGTGGGCCACGTAGGCCAGGCTCACAGGGAGCTTCCCCTCCACCGCGAGGAAGGTGTCGGTGTCAAAGCTTTCCCCCTCGTGGACCTTGGCCACGTGGTCCACCATGCCGAAGAAGCGCACCTGGCCCACCTGGGGGTGGAAGCCCTCCACCACCACCAGGTCGTCCAGGCGCAAAAGCCCGTCCCCCTCCACCCCCACCCAGAACTCCAAGGGGGTGGCCTCCCGCCGGCCCAAGACCACGCCGATACGCTTCACCTCGCACCTCCCAAGTACCTCGCCAGCATGCGGCCCACCACCTCGGGCCTGCCCATCCTGCGGGAAAGCTCCCGCTCCAGCCCCCCCACGGGCAGGAGGTTCTGGGGGGCCCTGGGGTCCTTCACCGGGTGGGAGGCCAAGGCGGGGAAAAGCCCCAAGGAGAGGTCGGCGAGCTCCAGGAAGGGGCCGGAAAGGGGCGTCTCCACCCGCAAAAGCCCCGCCAAGGGGGGGCGAAGCCCCTCCGGGGGCAGAGGCAGGCGCACATACCAGCTCGCGAGCTCCAGCCCCTTCCGGTGGACGCGGAAGGCGGGGGTGCGCTCCCCCGGGGCCAGGGCCTCGAGGAGGGCCTCCCGCTCCTTGGGGAGGTAGCGGACCCAGTGGGTCTTGATGTAGCCGAGGAGGGGGCCTTCCCGGAGGAGGCGCACGGGGCCGTCCACTACGAGAAGCCCCTCAGAAAGCCCCTCGGCCACCTTCCTCTCCAGGGCCTCCCGGGCGGCGCGAAGCCCCGCCTGTAGCCCCTCAAGCCCCTCGCCCAAAGTGGGGGCGGGCTCGTAGACGAGCTCCCCCGCCCAAAGGGCCTCCTCCAGCCCAACCCCCACGCGGCGTACCCTCAGGCCCAAGACCTCAACCTTTCCCCCCTTCAGGGCCACCGCCCCCGCGGCCACGCAGCCCAGGAGGGCCAGGCGGGGCCCCTGGGCCACCAGGGCCTCGGCCCGCTCCCTCCCGTCCACGAAGTAGAGGGGCTCGGGCCAGGGGGCCTGCCCTCCCCGCTTGGCCTCCCAGGGCTCCTCCAGGGGCCGGAAGGCCCCGGGCTCAGGGGGAGAGGCGGGGCCTTCTTGGAGCCCCAGGGGCTCGAGGCGCAAGAGGCGCCAGGCCATGCCCCTAGATTACCGGGGCGGGGCGGTAGGGGAGGTACCTGGGCTCCCAGAAGCGGCTTTTGACGAAGTCCAGGAGGGCCTCGAGGGCAAGCCCCTGGACCCTAGCCTCCTCCGCCACCCCTTCCTCCAGGGCCCTCTGCATCACCCGGGCGGCCACGTAGGGGGAGACCTCCCGCAAAGCGCCCACCGGGGGGTAGAGGCGTTCGGGGAAGTGCTCCCGGGTGTAGTCGTAAAGGGCGTAGGCGGCCTCGAGGACCATCCCGTCCGTCACCTCCCGGGCCCGGGAGAGCACCGCCCCGAGGCCGAGCCCGGGGAAGACGAAGGCGTTGTTCCCCTGGCCGATGGGGACGGTGCGCCCCTTGAAGCCCACCGGGGGGAAGGGGCTTCCGGCGGCCACCAGGGCCCGCCCCTCCGTCCAGTAGACGAGGTCGTCCGGAAGGGCCTCCGTGGCCGAGGTGGGGTTGGAGAGGGGGAAGATCACGGGGCGGGGCGTGTTCGCCAGCATGGCCCGCACCACGGGCTCGGTGAAGCTTCCCGCCTGGCCGGAAAGGCCGAGGAGGACCGTGGCCCGGGCGTTCGTGATGGTCTCCAGGAGGTTGGGGTACTCCCCGGCGAAGCGCCAACCCCATAGGCGCTCGGGCCTTTGGGCGTAGGGCCTCTTGTAGGCCTCCATGCTCCGCCCCTCCACGAGGAGGCCCTTGGAGTCCAGGACGAGGACCCGGGCCTTGGCCTCCTCCTCGGAGAGGCCCTCCCGCTTCATCCCCTCCACCAAGGCCCAGGCCACCCCGATCCCCCCGGCCCCCGCCCCGTAGACCACCACCACCTGGTCCGAAAGCCTCTCCCCCTTTAAGCGGCAGGCGGAGAGCACCCCGGCCAAGGCCACGGCCCCCGTGCCCTGGATGTCGTCGTTGAAGGAGGGGAGCACCTTGCGGTAGCGCTCCAGCACCTGGAAGGCCGTCTCCTTGGCGAAGTCCTCCCACTGGATGAGGGCCTTGGGGTAGCGCCGCCTCACCGCCTCCACGAAGCGGTCCAGGAAGCGGAAGTACTCCTCGCCCCGCAGGCGCCGGTGCCGCACCCCGAGGTAGAGGGGGTCCTTGAGGAGGTCCTCCCGGTCCGTGCCCACGTCCAGCTCCACGGGGAGGGTCTTGTCGGGGCCCACCCCGCCCGCGGCGGTGTAGAGGGTGAGCTTGCCGATGCTGATGGCCATCCCCCCGTAGCCCTGGTCCCCGATCCCCAGGATGGCGGAGGAGTCCGTGGCCACGATGAGGCGCACGTCCTCCAAGGGGACGTTCTGGAGGGCCTCGTCTATCCGGTCAATGTTTTTGGTGCTCGCGGTGAAGCCCCGGGGATAGCGGTAGATGTGGGAGAACTCCCGCACCGCCTCCCCCACCGTGGGGGTGTAGAGGACGGGGAGCATCTCCTCCAGGTGGTCCACCACGAGGGCGTAGAAGAGGACCTCGTTCCGGTCCTGGAGGTGGCGCAGGTAGATGTGCTTCTCCAAGGGACTTTGGATCAGGCGGTAGCGGCGGTAGACCCTTTCCTTCTGCTCCTCCAGGGTGTGGACGTGGGGGGGGAGGAGGCCCTCGAGGCCCAAGAGGCGGCGCTCCTCCTCGGTGAAGGCCGTGCCCTTGTTGAGGAGGGGAAGCCTAAGGAGCAAAAAACCCGTGACGTAGGGCTCCAGGTAGCGCTCGCCTTTCTCGTCCCGCTTGACGTCGTAGTAGCGGCTTATGGGCATGGGGCCACGCTCCCACGCCTAGACGTTGAAGCCGAACATGCGCATCATGCGCTTGCCCTCCTCCGTCATGCGGGCGGGGGTCCAGGGCGGGGTCCAGACGAACTCCACGTTCACCCCCTGCACCCCGGGAAGGCGCATGACGGCCATCTCGGCGTCGGCCTTGACCACGTCCTGGGCGGGGCAGCCGATGGCGGTGAGGGTCATGGTGATGTCCACGACCCCGTTCTCGTGGACCTCCACGTCGTAGACCAGGCCCAGGTCCACGATGTTCACCGGGATCTCCGGGTCGTAGACCACCTTCAGGGCCTCGAGGACCTGCTCCTTCGTGGGAAGCTCCTTCCGGGCCTCGTCCATGGCTTTGAGTATAGCCCCAAGCCCCGCCCCCCTTCCCCCCACGGCCTCACCTTTGTATACTGGGTCCGGTTGGGGAGTAGCCCCAAGGCCGGTACCCCGTCAGGACGGGCCTAAAGGCCCCGGGGGCCGGGAGGGCGAAAGCCCTCGGGCGAGACCACCGCGCCTGGCGGTGGTGCTTTCTTTTTGGGAGGTGGGAGTGTGGAACTCACGGGCGCCCTTTCGGCCATCTTCACGCTCGTCGTCCTCGAGGTCATCCTCTCGGCGGACAACGCCCTCATCCTCGGGGTCCTCGTACAGCGGCTTCCCGTGCACCTCAGGCGGAAGGCCCTCTTCTACGGGATCCTCGGGGCGTACATCCTAAGGGGCCTCGCCCTCCTCTTCGCGAGCCTCGTCATCCAGCTCTGGTGGGCCCAGGCCCTGGGGGCGGCCTACCTCCTCTACATCGCCCTCAAGCACTTCCTGAAGCCCGAGGAGGCCCACGCCCCCCCGCCCTTGGAGGTGAGCGCGGCCCAGTTTTGGAAGGTGGTCGCCCAGGTGGAGCTCATGGACCTGGCCTTCTCCGTGGACTCCGTGCTGGTGGCCGTGGCCGTCTCCGACAAGCTCTGGGTCATCTACACCGGGGTCTTCCTGGGGATCCTCGCCCTCAGGATGCTGGCGAGCCTCGTGGTCTCCCTCCTGGACCGCTACCCCCGCTTCAAGCACCTGGCCTACGTGGTGGTGGGCCTCGCCGGGGCGAAGCTCGCCGTGGGCGGGTGGGACAAGTTCGCCAAGGAGGTCCTCCACCGCCCCGAGCTCGCCCTGGGGCTAGATAAGGAGGCCTTCAGCCTCTTCATCCTCGCCGTCCTCCTCCTGGGGAGCCTCTGGGCCACCCGCAAGCCCGCCCCCGCATGAACGCCCTCCTCCTCCTCGCCCCCCTCTCCCTCTTCCTGGAGACGGGGCTTCCCATCGGCCTCTTCGTGCCCGGGGGGGACACCCTCCTCCTCGCCCTGGGCGCCCTGGCCGCCGAGGGCGGCCTTGAGGCCTTTCCCCTCCTCCCCCTCCTCTTCCTGGGAAGCTTCCTCGGCCACCTCCTGGGCTACGCCCTGGGGCGCTACGGGGGCAAGGCCCTCAGGCGCCGCTTCCCCGAGGACCTCTGGAAAAAGGGCGAGCGCCTCGCCCTCCGCTATGGCCCCCTCCTCCTCCTCCTCGCCCCCTTCATCGGGGGGGTGCGGACCCTCACGCCCTTCCTCTTCGGGGCCTGGGGCTTCCCCTTCTCCCGCTTCCTCCCCTTGGTGGCCCTGGGAAGCCTCCTCTGGACCCAGGGGCTTTTCCTTCTGGGCTACTTCCTGGGGCAGCACCTCCCCCTCCCAGCCATCCTCTTGGGGCTTCTCCTCCTCGGGGGGATCGGGCTTCTCCTCTCCCGGCGCCCCTACAGCGCCGGGTAGGGCCCCACGCCGGCTCGGGGTGGCCCTACACGTACTTCTCCCCGCGGACGACCCAGACGTTTTCCACGTAGGCAATGACGGCGTAGTGGGGGAAGTACTCCTCCTGAAGCCTTTGCAAAATCCTCAGGGCCACCTCCTCGCTCACGATGGTCTCCAGGCGGATGTTCTGCCCCTCCCAGTCCACGCTCCTTATCCCCCGGGAGCCCTCTCCCCTCGCCGGGGTGATGGTGTACCCCTTGGCCCCCAGGCGCTTGATCTCCTCCACGAGCCGCTTTTCCAGAAGGTTTTCCGCCACGATGGTCACGAGCTTCAAGGGCACCAGGTCCATGGCCTAACCTCCCCAAAGGACCGCCAAGGCGCGGTAGAGGGGAATCCCCAGGACCAGGTTAAAGGGAAAGGTGACGGCGAGGCTCGCCGTGAGGTACAAACTGGGGTTCGCCTCGGGAAGGGCGATCCTCACGGCGGCGGGGGCGGCGATGTAGGAGGCGCTCGCCGCCATGGCCCCAAGCACCGCCGCCCCCCCGACCCCGAGGCCCGCGAGGAGGCCCAGGTACACCCCCAAGGCCCCGTGGAAGAGGGCGAGGCCCACGCCGAAGAGGACGAGGCGAAGGCCCACCTGCCGCAGGACGGAAAGCCTCGAGGCCGCCACCATCCCGAGGTCCAGGAGGAAGAGGGTGAGGGCGCCCTGGAAGGGCTCCACGAAGAAGGCCTCCACCTTCTTCATCCCCTCCTCGCCGGAAAGGAGGCCGACGAGAAGCCCCCCGAGGAGGAGGACCACGCTTTTGCCGGTGAGGACCTCGTGCAAGGCCTCCCCCAGGCGCCCTTCCCTTCGCTTGGCGAGGAGGAGGGCCACCACGATCCCCGGAACCTCCAGGAGGGCCACCAGGGTGGGCATGAACCCCGGGGCGGCGTCCCCCACGGCCTGGACGAAGGTGAGGGCGGCGAGGAAGGTGACGGCGGAAACCGAGCCGTAGTGGGCCGCGAGGGCGGCCGCGTCCTCCCGCCCCACCCGGAGGAACCGCCGGGCGAGGAGGTAGGCGGGGAGGGGGCGGAAAAGCCCCAGGGCCAGGGTGAAGAGGGCGGGGAGGAGCACCACAGCCAAGGGCGTGTGGGAAAGCTCCACCCCGCCCTTGAAGCCGATGGCGAAGAGGAGGTAGATGGAAAGGGCGGTGTAGAGGGCCTCGGGGAAGGCGAGGTCGCTCTTTAAAAGCCGGGCCGCGATCCCCAAGAAGTAGGCGAGGACCATGGGGGAGAGGAGGTTGAGGCGAAGAAGCTCCAAGGCGTCCATACCCCCACCGCTTTACCAAAGGAGGAAGGGCTTTTACAATCCGGTACGATGGCGCCTTTGGTAGGTCTTATCATGGGCTCCCGCTCGGACTGGGAAACCCTGCGCCACGCGGCGGAGACCCTCGAGGCCCTGGGCATCCCCTACGAGGTGCGCGTGGTCTCCGCCCACCGCACCCCAGACCTCATGGCGGAGTACGCCAAGACCGCCGAGGAACGGGGGATCCAGGTGATCATCGCCGGGGCCGGGGGGGCGGCCCACCTCCCCGGCATGACCGCGGCCCACACCGCCCTGCCCGTCCTCGGGGTGCCGGTGGAAAGCCGGGCCCTAAAAGGCCTGGACTCCCTCCTCTCCATCGTGCAGATGCCCGCGGGCGTCCCCGTGGGCACCCTGGCCATCGGGAAAGCAGGGGCGGTGAACGCCGCTTTGCTTGCCGCAAGCATCCTGGGCCTCAAGCACCCCGAGATCCTAAAGCGCCTCAAGGCCTACCGCAAGGCCCAGACGGAGGCCGTCCTCGCCCACCCCGACCCTAGGGAGGAGGCGTGATCGGGATCCTGGGCGGAGGGCAACTCGGGCGGATGCTGGCCCTGGCGGGTTATCCCCTGGGCCTTTCCTTCCGCTTTTTGGACCCTTCCCCAGAGGCCTGCGCCGGGCAGGTGGGGGCACTCGTGGTGGGGGACTTCCTGGACGAGGAAGCCCTTTCCCGCTTCGCCGAGGGCCTAGACCTCATCACCTACGAGTTTGAGAACGTCCCCGTGGAGGCGGCGAGGCGCCTGGAAGGGAGGCTTCCCCTCTACCCCCCGGCGAAGGCCCTCGAGGTGGCCCAGGACCGCCTCCGGGAAAAGACCTTCTTCCAGGGCCTCGGCGTGCCCACCCCTCCCTTCCACCCCGTGGAGGGCCCCGAGGACCTGGAGGAGGGCCTAAAGCGGGTAGGCCTTCCCGCCCTCCTCAAGACGAGGCGGGGCGGCTACGACGGCAAGGGGCAGGCCCTGGCGCGCACGCCCAAGGAGGCGGAAAAGGCCCTAAGGGCCCTTGGGGGAAAGGGGCTTATCCTCGAGGGCTTTGTCCCCTTTGACCGGGAGGTCTCCCTCCTGGCGGTGCGGGGGAGAGCGGGGGAGGTGGCCTTCTACCCCCTGGTGGAAAACCGCCACCGGGGGGGGATCCTCAGGCTCTCCCTGGCCCCGGCCCCCGGGGCCTCGGAGGCCCTGCAGAAGAAGGCGGAGGCCTACGCCCTGAGGGCCATGGAGGCCCTGGACTACGTGGGCGTCTTGTCCTTGGAGTTTTTCCAGGTAGGTGAGGAACTCCTCTTCAACGAGATGGCCCCCCGGGTGCACAACTCCGGCCACTGGACGATAGAAGGAGCGGAGACGAGCCAGTTTGAGAACCACCTCCGGGCCGTCCTGGGCCTTCCCCTGGGGAGCACCGCCCCCAGGGGCCAAAGCGCCATGGTGAACCTCATCGGGGAAAAGCCCCCCTTCGCCGAGGTCCTAAAGGTAGAGGGGGCCCACCTCCACTGGTACGGCAAGGCGGTGCGCCCCGGGCGCAAGGTGGGGCACATCACCCTGAGGCGGGACGGCCTAAAGGCCCTGGAGGAAGGCCTCGCGCGGCTTTCGCGCCTGGTCTCCGAGCTTCCCTGGGAGGGACGCGTATGACCATCTCCGAGCTGGAGGAAACCCTTAAGGAGGAGGCCCGGCTCTTCCTCAGCCGGGCCCGGGGGCTTAGGGGCCCCCACACGGAGGACCTCTTCGCCCGCAGGGTGTACATCGGCCCCGAGGACGTGCACGTGGAGAACTACCCCCGCCGCCCGCTGGCGGTCTTCAACCCCGGGGCGGTGCTGGAGGGGGAGGTGGTCCACCTCTTCCCCCGCCTCGTCTTTGAGTACTACAGCTACGCCTCCGCCATCGGCCACGCCACCTTGCCCCTAAAGGACCTCCTCGCGGGGCGGATCCCCAGGCCCCTCCCCGTGCGCATCCTCCTCTACCCCACGGAGCTCTTTGAGGCGGTGCGGGGGTGCGAGGACGCCCGGGCCCACCGCCGGGAGGAGGGGTACGCCCTCTTCTACACGGGGGTGGGGAAGCTGGGGGACGCCCGCAACACCGACAGCAAGGAGGTCTTCACCGCCATCCTCTCTCTGGCGGAGTTTGACGAGGCCTTCCAGCTCAAGCGGAAGGCCCCCATCCGCATCGGCCTCTCCGGGGAGGAGACGGGGCTTGCCCTCTACCTCCCCACCAAGAACGCCACCTTCCTCGAGGGGGACCACATCCTCCTCAGGCCCAGCCTCTCGGGCCTTCCCGACCTCTGCTGGCGGGGCAGGCTGGACCCCAAGACCCTCAAGGCCTACGACCTCCGGCCCGTCCTCGCCCCGGAGGCCTTTGAGTACAAGGTGGGCTGGTCCACCAACGCCCTGAGGCTCCCCGACGGCACCTACCTCGTGGCCTACCACGGGATCCTCCGCCACGACCTCTCCTACCGCCACGGCTTCATGCGCCTAAGCCCGGAAGGGCGGCCTTTGGGGCTTTCCCATTACCTCCTCGCTCCCCAGGGCCTAGTGGAGTGCTACGGGGACCGCCCCCTCACCCTCTACGGCAACGGCCTCCTCCTCCACGGGGAGGAGCTCGTCTTCGTGGGGGGCGTGGGGGACTACGCCATCGGCGTCTTCACCGCCCCCCTGGAGGAGGTCCTGAAGCGGGTGGTGCCCCTCTAACGCCAAGCCCCCGCCCCCAAGGGTATAATCCCACCCAAGCCCAAGGAGGTGGACGTGGACCGGCTTGCGAGGTTCAGAGAAGTGGTGGCCAAGGCGAAGGCCCACCCCGTCTACCGGGAGAAGCTCCGCGACGTGGACCCGGAGAAGCTCACCCTAAAGGACCTCTCCTCCCTCCCCCCCACCACCCGGGAGGAGTGGCTCGCCTACCTCGGGGAAAACCCCAAGCCCCCGGAAGGGGCGAGCCTCATGCACCTCACCCCAAGCCCCGTCCTGGGCTGGATGCCCGAGTACCTCTCCCAGGAGGACCTCCACTACCAGGCCGAGGCCCTGGCGGCGCACTACAGAAGGCTCGGCCTCGTGGGCAAGAAGGTGCTCGTGGCCTTCAGCTACCACGTCTTCGCGGGGGGGTGGCTCTTCCACCAGGCCCTTTGGCGGGCGGGGAACCTGGTCTTTCCCCACGGGCCCGGGGAGGCGAAGCGGGTGGCGGAGCTCGGGGAGCGCTACGGCTTTGACGTCCTCGTCACCAACCCCTCCTTCGCCCTGAAGGTGGCCCAGGCGGGAGGGCGCTTCCCCTTGCTCCTTGCCGGGGGGGAGCCCTTCACCTCCGTGCCGGGCTTCCGGGAGCGGGTGGAGGAGGCCCTGGGGGGCGTGGCCCTGGACGCCTACGGCACCAGCGAACTCGGCATCGTGGCCGGGGAGCGGCCCGAAAAGGACGGGCTCTGGGAGATCCCGGAGATGGCCGTCCTCGAGGTCCTGGACCCCGAGACCTTAAGGCCCGTGGCGGACGGGGAGAAGGGGGAGCTCGTGGTCACCGCCTTAAGCCGCACCCTCATGCCCATGGTGCGCTTCCGCACCGGGGACCTGGCGGTGGCGGAAAGGCGGGAGGGCCTCACGGTGCTTCCCCGCGGGGTCTTCGGCCGCACGGACCAGATGGTGAAGGTGAAGGGGGTCAAGCTCTACCCCACGGAGCTCGCCCCCGTCCTGGCGGGCTTTGGCCTGGACCCCAAGGGCTTCCAGGTGGTGGTGGAGAGGAAGCTGGAGGGCACCGACAAGCTCGTCCTACGCCTCAAGGCGGAAAAGGTCCCCCCCGGCCTCTTTGAGGCCATCCAGAAGGCCACGGGGCTCAAGGTGGACGAGGTGGAGCTGGTGGAAAACCTGGAAGGGGGCCTCCTGTTGGACCGCCGCTTCTGAAGGGCCCCGGGGGCTCCCCAAGGCGGCGCGAAAAAGGACATGACACCCCTAGAAGCTTTCCAGATCCTTGACCTGCGGGTGGGGCGGGTCCTCCGGGCGGAGCCCCACGAGAAGGCGCGCAAGCCCAGCTACAAGCTCTGGGTGGACCTCGGGCCCCTCGGGGTGAAGCAGAGCTCGGCCCAGATCACGGACCTCTACCGCCCCGAGGACCTGGTGGGCCGGCTCGTGGTCTGCGCCGTGAACCTCGGGGCCAAGCGGGTGGCGGGCTTCCTCTCCGAGGTCCTGGTCCTCGGGGTCCCCGACGAGGCGGGGCGGGTGGTCCTCCTCGCCCCGGACCGGGAGGTGCCCCTGGGGGGGAAGGTGTTCTAAAGACCCCGCCCCCGCCTACCCCGCGAGGAGGCGGTGGAAGCGCCTTATGACCTCCACCCCCTTCTCCAGGTTCACCAGGTCCAGCTTCTCGTTGGGGGCGTGGAGGTTGTCGTCGGGAAGCCCCAGGCCCAAAAGGACGATGGGCGCCCCCAGAACCTCCTTGAGCTCGGCCACCACGGGAATCGTCCCGCCCTCCCGGGTGTAGACGGGGGGCCTTCCCCAGACCTCCTCCAGGGCCTGGGCCATGAGGCGCATGGGGGGGCTATGGGGATCGGTGAGGACGGGCCTCCCCCCGTGGAGCCTTTTCACCTCCAGCCGGTAGCCGGGAGGACAGAGGGCCTTCAGGTAGGCCTCGGCCAGGTCCGCCACCTCCTCCGGGTCCTGGTCCGGCACCAGGCGCATGGAGAGCTTCATCCCCGCCTCGGCGGGAATCACCGTCTTGGAGCCCTCTCCCTGGTAGCCGCCCCAGATGCCGTTCGGGTCCAGGGTGGGCCGGGCCCAAAGCCGTTCCAGGGGGGCGTACCCCTCCTCCCCCGGAAGAACCTCCACGCCGAGCTCCCGCTTTAGGGCCTCCTCGTCCAGGGGGGGCCAGAGGGCCTTTTCCTCCTGGGAAAGGGGGCGGACCCTCTCGTAAAAGCCCGGGATGAGGATTTTTCCCGTCTTCTCGTCCTTTAGCCGGGCGAGGAGCCACCCCAGGGCCTGGATGGGGTTCGGGGCCACGCCCCCGAAGGCCCCCGAGTGGAGGTCCCGCCTTGCCCCCTTAAGGCGCACCTCCAGGTAGCAAAGCCCCCTTAGGCCGTAGGTGAGGGTGGGGGTGTGGGGGGCAAACATGGCCCCGTCGGAGACGATCACCACGTCCGCCCGGAGCTTCTCCCGGTTCGCCCGCACGAAGGGGGGGAGGTGGGGGCTTCCGATCTCCTCCTCCCCCTCCACCAGGAACTTCAGGTTGACCGGGGCTTCCTCCGCCGCCAGGACGTGGGCGAAAAGCTGCCCCTTGTCGTCGGAGGCCCCCCGGGCGTAGATGCGGCCCTCCCGCACCACCGGGGAGAAGGGCGGGCTTTCCCAAAGCTCCAGGGGATCCGGGGGCTGGACATCGTAGTGGCCGTAGACCAGGACGGTGGGGGCCTTCTCGTCCACGAACCGCTCGGCGTAGAGGATGGGGTGGAGGGGGGTCTCGTGGAGCTCGGTGCGGAAGCCCCGGGCCTTAAGCCTCTCCGCAAGCCAAAGGGCCGCCCGGCGCACGTCCTCCCGCCGGGCCGGGTCGGTGGAGACGGAGGGGATGGACAGAAAGGCAAAAAGTTCGGTGAGGTCCACGAAGACACCTTAAACGCCCGCACCTCGTTCCCGCAACCGGGGAGGCCCTTTCGGGGCGCAGAGGGGGGCCCTCAGCCCCCGCCCAAGACCTCTTCCTTTTCCTTCTCCAAAAGGAGGAGCTTGAGCCTGGCCACCTCGGCCTCAAAGCGGGCCTGGAGGGCCTCGAGCTCCGAGCGAAGCCGCATGATCTCCTCCACCCCCGCCAGGTTCACCCCCAATTCCTGCGTCAGGCGGCGGATCTCCCGGAGCTTCTCAATGTCCCGCTCCGAGTAAAGCCTCGTCTTCCCGCTGGACCGCTTCGGCTTGATCAAACCCTTCCGCTCGTAAAGCCGAAGCGTCTGCGGGTGCATCTCCACAAGCTCCGCCGCCACCGAAATCACGTACACGGGGCGGTCCTTGGGGGAGGGCTTCTCCGTCTCCCCGGGCGGGGGCAGGGCCTTGCGCTCAAGCTCCTGGAAGCGGTCCCCGATCTCCGCCTTGAGCCTGGCTACCTCGGCCTCAAAGCGGGCCTGGAGGGCCTCGAGCTCCGAGCGAAGCCGCATGATCTCCTCCACCCCCGCCAGGTTCACCCCCAATTCCTGCGTCAGGCGGCGGATCTCCCGGAGCTTCTCAATGTCCCGCTCCGAGTAAAGCCTCGTCTTCCCGCTGGACCGCTTCGGCTTGATCAAACCCTTCCGCTCGTAAAGCCGAAGCGTCTGCGGGTGCATCTCCACAAGCTCCGCCGCCACCGAAATCACGTACACGGGGCGGTCCTTGTCCACCACCTTGTCCATAAGCCCTTAGCTCCTCCCGCTAAGCCCCTCTATCCCTAGACATTATACCTCGCCTGTGTACCCGAGGCGCAGGGAAGCTCTCCGGGCCGCCTCCACCACCCGCGGGGCAAGGCGGTGGGCCTCCTCCAGGGAGAGGCGGCTTGCGGGGGCGGAGAGGGAGAGGGCCGCCACCACCTCCCCCGTGGGGCCGAAGACGGGGGCGGCCACACACCGCACCCCGAGCTCCTTCTCCTCGTTGTCCAGGGCGTAGCCCCGCCCGCGCACCTCCTCAAGCTCCCGAAGGAGGTCGGGAAGGCCGGTGAGGGTGTGGGGGGTGTAGGGCGTGAGGCGAAGCCCCTCGGGCACCCCCAGATAGGCCAGGAAGACCTTCCCCACCCCCGTGGCGTGGAGGGGGGCCCGGGAGCCGGGGGCGGTGAAGAGGCGGACGAGCTTCGTCCCCTCCACCTGGTCCAGGTAAAGGGCCTCCCGGCCCAGGGGTACCGCCAGGTTCACGCTCTCTCCCGTCTCCTTGGCCAAGGCCTCCATCTCGGGGCGGGCCGCCTGGGAAAGCGAGCGCTTGGGGTAGGCCTGGCCCACGGCGAAGGCCTTGGGCCCCACCCGGTAGACCCCGCCCTCCTCCTCCACGAAGCCCGCCTGGGCCAGGGCCCTGAGGAGGCGGTAGAGGGTGCTCTTGGCGAGGCCCACCCGTTCGGCCAAGGGGCCCAAGGGGCTCTCCCCCGCCTGGGCCAGGGCCTCGAGGACCCGAAGCCCCCGTTCCAGGGTCTTCACCGCCTGGGGCGGCTTCTCCCGAGGACGCGCCATGCCCTTTAGCCTAGCGGGGACGGCCCAGTTTTTCAACAAGCAAAAAATCTTTTTGCTTCTTGACAATCCCGCCCCGCCTCCCGTAAGCTCGGACCACCATGAAGGGCGTGGAGATCCGGAAAGACCACCCCCTCCTGAAGGAGGTCCTGACGGAAGAGGCCCTGAGGTTCGTGGTGGCGCTGCACCGGGAGTTCAACCCGGTGCGCAAGGCCCTCCTGGAGCGGCGTCAAGCGCTTTGGGAGCGGTACAAGGCCGGGGAGAAGCCGGACTTCCTCCAAGAGACCGCCTTCGTCCGGGGCGGGGACTGGAAGGTGGCCGAGGCCCCGCCTGACCTCCTGGACCGCCGGGTGGAGATCACGGGCCCCGTGGACCGCAAGATGATCATCAACGCCTTGAACTCGGGGGCCAAGGTCTTCATGGCGGACTTTGAAGACGCCCTCTCCCCCACCTGGGACAACGTCATCCGGGGCCAGAAGAACCTCTATGACGCCGTGCGCCGCCAGATTGACTTCGTCTCCCCCGAGGGCAAGGAGTACAAGCTCAAGGAAAAGACGGCCACCCTGGTGGTGCGCCCAAGGGGCTGGCACCTTGTGGAAAAGCACGTCTACGTGGACGGGGAGCCCATCTCGGCGAGCCTCTTTGACTTTGGCCTCTACTTCTTCCACAACGCCCACGAGCTTCTAAGGCGGGGGAGCGGGCCCTACTTCTACCTGCCCAAGCTGGAAAGCCACCTCGAGGCCCGCCTCTGGAACGAGGTCTTCAACTTCGCCCAGGACTACCTGAAGATCCCCCGGGGCACCATCCGGGCCACGGTCCTCATTGAGACCATCCTGGCGGCCTTTGAGATGGAGGAGATCCTCTACGAGCTCAAGGAGCACGCCGCCGGGCTCAACGCCGGCCGCTGGGACTATATCTTCAGCTGCATCAAAAAGTTCGCCACCACCGCCCCCATCTTCCCCGACCGGGCCCAGGTGACGATGACCGTGCCCTTCATGAAGGCCTACACCGAGCTTTTGGTCAAGTCCTGCCACATCCACGAGGCCCACGCCATCGGGGGCATGGCCGCCTTCATCCCAAGCCGCAAGGACCCCACGGTGAACGAACGGGCCTTCCAGCAGGTGCGGGCCGACAAGGAAAGGGAGGCCTCCCAGGGCTTTGACGGCACCTGGGTGGCCCACCCCGACCTGGTGCCCGTGGCTCAAGAGGTCTTTGACCGCTACCTGAGCGACAAGCCCCACCAGAAGCACGTGAAGCGGGAGGACGTCCACGTGACCGCGGCGGACCTCCTGAACTTCCACGTCCCCGAGGGGAGGGTGACGGAGGCGGGGCTTCGCAACAACATCTCCGTGGCCCTCCAGTACCTGAACCAGTGGCTCTTGGGCAACGGGGCCGCGGCCATCTTCAACCTCATGGAGGACGCCGCCACCGCCGAGATCAGCCGGGCCCAGCTTTGGCAGTGGGTGCACCGGGAGGCCCAGCTGGAGGACGGCCGCACCATTACCCCGGAGCTTTACCAAAAGGTCAAGGAGGAGGAGCTCGCCAAGCTCGGCGGCCGGGACAAGGAGCGCTACCGGGAGGCCGAGGAGATCCTGGACAAGCTCGTCCTCTCCGAGGAGTTCGTGGAGTTCCTGACCCTGGTGGCCTACGACTACATTGACTGAGTACCCCGCCGCGGTGGGGGCCCCCCTTTTGCCCTAAAGTGGAGGGGAAAGGAGGTCAAGGGTGGGCTTCTTGGAGGAACTCAAGGCCCTGCTTCCCGGCCGGGTCCTCACGAGGGAGGCGGAGCTCGCCCCCTACGAGTCCGACGCCCTCACCGCCTACCGCAAAAGGCCCTTGGCGGTGGTCCTGCCCGAGAAGAAGGAGGAGGTGGTGGGGGTGGTGCGGCTTTGCCACCAGTACGGCGTCCCCTTCGTGGCCCGGGGGAGCGGCACAAGCCTCTCCGGGGGCTCCCTCCCCGTGGAGGACGGGGTGGTGATCGCCCTGAACCGGATGAACCGGATCCTGCGGCTGGACCCCAAGGCCAGGATCGCCGTGGTGGAGCCCGGGGTGGTGAACCTGGAGGTCTCCCGGCAGGCGGCCCCCTTCGGCCTCTACTACGCCCCGGACCCCAGCAGCCAGCCCGTCTCCACCATCGGGGGAAACGTGGCCTTCAACTCCGGGGGGGCCCACTGCCTGAAGTACGGGATGACGGCGAACCACGTCCTGGGCCTCGAGGTGGTCACCCCCACGGGGGAGGTGGTGCGCTTAGGGGGGGAAAGCCTGGAGGGCGTGGGCCCCGACCTCCACGGCTTCTTCGTGGGGACGGAGGGGCTTTTGGGGGTGGCGGTGGAGATCACCTTGAGGCTTCTCCCCAGGCCCGAGGCCTACCACACCGTCCTCGCCGCCTACCCGAGCCTCGAGGCGGCGGGGGAGGCGGTGAGCTTAATCATCCGCAAGGGGCTTCTCCCCGGGGCCATGGAGATCATGGACCGCCTGAGCATAGAGGCGGCGGAGAAGGCGGTGAGAGCGGGCTACCCCTTGGTGGAGGGCCTCCTCATCGTGGAGCTTGAGGGCCCTAAGGAGGAGGTGGCCGAGGAGGCCCTGGTCCTGGAAAGGGTCCTCAGGGAAAGCGGCGCCCTGGAGCTCAGGGTGGCGCGGGACGAGGCCGAGCGCCAGGCCATCTGGAAGGGCCGCAAGGCCGCCTTCAGCGCCGTGGGGAGGCTTTCCCCCGACTACCTGGTCCAAGACGGGGTGGTGCCCCGCTCCCGGCTCGGGGAGGCCTTGAGGGAGATCCAGCGCCTCTCCCGGGAGTACGGCCTGAGGGTGGCCAACGTCTTCCACGCCGGGGACGGGAACCTCCACCCCCTGGTCCTCTACGACGGGAAGAAGCCCGGGGAGCTGGAAAGGGCCGAGGCCCTGGCCGGAGAAATCCTGAAGCTTTGCGTGCGCCTTGGGGGGTCCTTAACGGGGGAGCACGGCATCGGGGTGGAGAAGAAGGGCTACATGCCGGAGATGTTCTCCCCGGAAGACCTCCTGGCCATGGAGGAGGTGAAGCGGGCCCTGGACCCCAAGGGCCTCGCCAACCGGGGCAAGGTCCTGCCGGAGGTGGCCGGTGCCCACGCTTAGGCCGGAAAGCCCGGAAGAAGTCCAGGAAGCGGTGCGGGCCTACCCCCGGCTCCGGGCGCAAGGCGGGGGGACGAAGCCCGCCCTCTCCACCCCTAAAGAGGGGGAGGCCCTTTTGGACCTCTCCCGCCTCCGGGGCCTTTTGGCGTACGAGCCCGAGGAGTTCGTCTTCACCGCCTTCGCCGGGACGCCCATCGCCGAGGTGGAGGAGGCCCTAAGGGCCCACGGCCAGTACCTGCCCTTTGACCCGCCCCTCGCGGGGAAGGGGGCCACCCTGGGGGGGACGGTGGCGGCGGGGCTATCCGGCCCCTTGCGCCACCGCTATGGGGGCCTGAGGGACTTCCTCCTCGGGGTGCGCTTCGTGGACGGGGAGGGAAGGGTGGTGCGGGGCGGGGGCAAGGTGGTGAAGAACGCCGCGGGCTTCCCCTTCCACCGCCTCATGGTGGGCTCCTTGGGGGCCTTCGGGGTCATGGTGGAGCTTTCCTTCAAGGTCTTCCCCAGGCCCCGGACCACGCGCACCCTCAGGGTGCGGCGGGAAAACTTGGAGGAGGCCCTCGCCGAGCTGGAAAGGCTAAGGCTTCTCCCCCTAGACCTCCTCGCCCTGGACCTCGTTCCCCCCGCCACCTTGGAGCTTCGCCTCGGGGGGTTTGAAAGAAGCGTGGAGGCCCGCCTCAAGCGCCTCCAAGACCTCCTCGGGGAGGGGGAGGTCCTGGCGGAGGACGGGGCCTACTGGGAAGGGGTGCGGGACCTCGGCTTTCTGGAGGGAAGCCCCGTCTGGGTCAAGGTCCCCGCCAAGCCCCACCTCATCCCCCGCCTCGAGGCCCTCCCCCTGGGCCCAAGGCGCTACCTGGACGGCGGGGAGGTGCTCTACGCCGGAACCACGGAGGAGGGCCTTAGGGCGCTAAGGGAGGCGGGGCTTCCCCACCTGGTGCTAAGGGGGGCGGAAACGCCCCTCTTCCCCGAGCCCCAAGGGGCCTTCTTCGCCGGGGTCAAGAAGGCCCTGGACCCCAAAGGCCGCTTTCCCTTAGGGTGAGAGCATGCAACACCAAATCCCCGTAGAAAAGCTGGGCAAGGAGGGGGAGGTGATGGCCCACGCCATTGAGGCCTGCGTCCACTGCGGCTTCTGCCTCCCCACCTGCCCCACCTACCTGGTCCTCCAAGAGGAGATGGACTCCCCCAGGGGGCGGATCTTCCTCATGAAGGAGGTCTTGGAGGGAAACCTCAAGCTGGAAGAAGCCCTCCCCTACCTGGACCGCTGCCTCGCCTGCCAGGCCTGCGTCACCGCCTGCCCAAGCGGCGTCCCCTACGGCGAGCTCATCGCCACCTTTCGCCTGTGGAGCGAGGAAAAGCGGCACCGCTTCCCCTTGGAAAGGGTCTTCCGCCTGGGCCTCCTCCGCACCCTCCCCTACCCGGAGCGCTTCCGGCCCCTGGCGAAGCTCGGCGCCCGCCTGAAGCCCCTCCTCAAGCCCCTTCCCCTTCCCAAGCCCCTGAAGGCCCCCCTCGCCCTCCTCCCGGACCGCCTCCCCGAGGAGGCTCCCTACGGGGAGGTCTACCCCGCCAAGGGGGAGAGGCGGGCGCGGGTGGGGCTCCTTCTGGGGTGCGCCCAGAGGGTCTTGAGGCCTTCCATCAACCAGGCCACCATCCGGGTCCTCCAGGAAAACGGGGTGGAGGTGGTGGCGGTGCCGGAGCAGGCCTGCTGCGGCGCCCTAAACCTCCACGCCGGGGACAAGGAGGGGGCGAGGGCCCTCGCCCGGAAGAACCTGAAGGCCTTCCGGGACGTGGACTACGTGGTCACCAACGCCGCCGGGTGCGGCTCGGGGATGAAGGAGTACCCCCTCCTCTTCCTGGGGGAGCCCGAGGAGGAGGAAGCCCAGGCCCTCGCCGCCAAGGTGAAGGACTTGAGCGTGCTCCTGGACGAGCTGGGCTTCACCCCGCCCCCACCCCCCAGGCGCCCCTTGCGGGTGGCCTACCACGACGCCTGCCACCTGGCCCACGCCCAGGGGGTGAGGGAGGCCCCGAGAAGGCTTCTCAAGGCGGCGGGCCTCGAGGTCTTGGAACCCAGGGAGTGGGAGCTCTGCTGCGGCTCCGCCGGGACCTACAACCTCTTCCAGCCGGAGATCGCCGAGGCCCTGGGAAGGAGGAAGGCGGAAAACCTCAAGGCCACGGGGGCGGACCTCGTGGCCACGGGGAACATCGGCTGCCTCACCCAGATCCAGGCCTACCTGGACCTCCCCGTGCTTCACACCGCCGAGCTTCTGGCCCTCCTCTACGAGGGAAAGGACCCTCTGGCTTGACGTGCATATCTTCCTGCAGCCATGCTTAAAGCATGGCCCTCACCATTCGCAACAAGGAGGTGGAGCGCCTGGCGGAGGAGGTGGCCCGCCTCGCCGGAGAGACCAAGACGGAGGCCGTAAGGAAGGCCCTGGAGATGCGCCTTAGGGAACTCCAGAGGAAGCGGAGCTTTGACCGGGTGATCCGCTTCCTGGAAGAGGAAGTCTGGCCCCAAATCCCGCCGGAGCTTTTGGGGAAGGGGATCTCCAAGGAAGAGGAGGAAGAGATCCTGGGGTACGGCAAGGAGGGGTACTGATGGTGCTGGGACTTTGACCGGACGGACCTGGCGTGGAAGCCCTCCTGAAGGAAGCCTTCCTCGAGGCCCTGAAGGCCACGGACCCCTACCGCCTCACGGCAAGGCACCTCCCCCCTTGGCGGCCGGACCTCGTCCTGGCGGTGGGGAAGGCGGCGGCCCCCATGCTCCAGGCCGCCCTGGACCGCTACGGGGAGGTCCCCTACCACCTCACCCTGCCCAAGGGGCAAAAGGCCCCTGGGCTCAAGGCGGTCTTCGCCCGCCACCCCGTCCCCGACGAGGAGAGCGCGAGGGCGGCCGAAGAGGTCCTCGGCCTCCTCCAGAGCCTCTCCCCGAGGGCGCGGGTCTTGGCCCTGGTCTCGGGCGGGGGAAGCGCCCTGTGGTGCGCCCCTTTGGGGATCTCCCTGGAGGAGAAGCGGGCCCTCACCGAGGCCCTCCTCAAAAGCGGGGCGAGCATCCACGAGATGAACGCCGTGCGCAAGCACCTCTCCCGCATCAAGGGGGGAAGAGCCCTCCTCGCCACCAGGGCGAAGGTCCACGTCCTCCTCCTCTCCGACGTGCCGGGGGACGACCCCTCGGTCATCGCCTCGGGCCCCTTCCACCCGGACCCCACCACCTACGCCGAGGCCCTCGCCCTGTTGGACCGCTACGGCCTCGCCTTCCCCGGGGCCCGGGCCGTCCTCCGGCAGGGGGTGGAAGGGCGCCTCCCCGAGACCCTAAAGCCCCAAGACCCCGCCCTAAGGCGCCTCGCCTGGCGCCTCGTGGGGACGAACCTCCACCTCCTCCGGGCGGCGCAAAGGTTCTTGCGAGCCCAGGGTTTCCGGGCGGCGGTCCTCTCCGACCGCTTCGGGGGGGAGGCGAGGGCCCTCGCCCGCTTCCACGCCGAGCTCATAGAGGCCATCCGCGCCCACGGGGTGCCCTTCCGGAAGCCCCTCTTCCTCCTCTCCGGGGGGGAGGCCCAGGTGCGGGTGGTGGGAAGGGGAAGGGGCGGGCGGAACCTGGAGTTCCTCCTCGCCCTCTACGCCCACCTCAAAACCCCCCTCTACGCCCTCGCCGCAGACTCCGACGGCCTGGACGGAAATAGCGGCGCCGCCGGGGCCCTCCTCACCCCGGCGGTGTGGGAAAAGGGCCTAGACCCCAGGCCCTTCCTGGAGGAAAACGACAGCCTCGGCTTCTTCCAGGAGGCGGGAACCCTTCTGAAGACCGGCCCCACGGGGACCAACCTCAACGACTTCCGCCTCCTCCTTGTAGACTGAGGGAGTGGAGTACCCGGAGCTTGCCCCGGTCCTCGAGGCCATCCTCAAGACCGTCCCGGCGCAAAAGGTCATCCTCTTCGGCAGCCGGGCGCGGGGGGAAGCTCGCCCAGAAAGCGACTACGACCTCCTCGTGGTGGTGCCTCCCGAGTACAAGACCATGCGGGTGTGGAAGGACCTCTACCTGGCGGTGAGCAAGGCCAAACGGGGCTTCAGTCTGGACCTCCTGCTGGCCACCGCGGAGGACCTGGAAAAGTACCGGGATGCCTGGGCCACCCTTTACCCCAAGGTCCTGAGGGAGGGCCGGGTGCTCTATGCCGCGTGAAGCCACAGATCCCTTGGCTTGGCTCGTCCGGGCCAAGAGCAATCTGGCCCGGGCCCGAGCCGGGCGAATAAGCCCTGAAGTGCTTTGGGAGGAACCTTGCTTTGACGCGCAACAGGCTGCAGAAAAGGCCCTCAAAGCTCTTCTGGTTGCCTTAGGTATACCTTTTCCCAAGACCCACGACCTGGAAAGGCTCCTGGAGCTGATCCGCCCCCATATCCCCGTGCCCCTAGAGCTGGAAGCCCTTGTCCGGCTCAACCCCTTTGCCGTCGCCAGCCGCTACCCCGGGGACCTCCCGGAAGCCACGGAGGAGGACTGGAGGGAAGCCCTCGCGCTCGCGGAGCAGACCGTGGCCTGGGTGGAGGAAGTCTTAAAAAGCAGCCGTGGCTAGCCTCTATGTCCACGTCCCCTTCTGCCCCACCCTCTGCCCCTACTGCGACTTCCATGTGGTCCGCCGGGGGCCGGGGTGGGTGGAGGCCTACCTAAGGCGCCTGAAGGAAGAGGCCCAAGCCCTCCACGAGCGCTTCCCCGAGCCCCTACGCACCCTCTACCTGGGCGGGGGGACGCCGAGCTACCTAAGGGACCAGGAGCTCGTGGCCCTCTTCCAAAGCCTTCCCTGGGCGCTCGCCGAGGGCGCCGAGGTTACCCTGGAGGCCAACCCCGGAACCCTCTCCCCTGGCCGCCTCCGGCTCCTCCAAGACCTCGGGGTGAACCGCCTCTCCCTAGGGGTGCAGAGCTTCCAGGACCCGGTCCTCAAGTTCCTGGGCCGGGCCCACGGGAGGAAGGGAGCGCTTAGGGCGGTGGAGATGGCCCTGGAGGCGGGCTTTCGCGTCTCCATAGACCTGATCCTGGGCCTTCCCATGCAGGACGTGGAGAAGGACCTAAAGGAAGCGGCAAGCCTAGGGGTGGGGCACGTCTCCGCCTACACCCTCCAGGTGGAAAAGGGCACCCCCTTCGCCCTCCTGGGCCTAAAGGAGGACCCCGAGCGGGAGGCCTGGGCCATGGAGCGGGCGGAGGCCCTTTTGGGGGAAGCGGGGCTTGTTCGCTATGAGGTCTCCAACTTCGCCAAGGAGGGGGAGGAGGCCCGGCACAACCTGGTCTACTGGCGCAACGGTTTCTGGCTCGCCCTAGGCCCTGCCGCCACCGGGCAGTACCCCGGGGAAGGCCAAGCCTACGCCCTAAGGCGCACGGGCCCGCCCCTTCCCCGCTGGCTCCAGGGGGAGCCCCCAAGGGAGGAGGCCATCTCTCCCCTGGAGCACGCCAAGGAAAGCCTCATGCTGGGCCTGAGGCTCCGGGAAGGGGTGGACGTGGGGGCCGTGGAGGAGAGGACGGGGCTCGCCCTCTTCCCCCTCCTCCAAGGGAGGGCGGTGGAGCTCGCCCAAGAAGGCCTCCTCCAGGTCCGGGGGAAAAGGCTTCTTCCCACCCAGAAGGCCTTTCCCCTCCTCCACCGGGTGGTCCTGGCCCTCTGGGAGGCGCTTTAGGGTTAGGCGAAGGCCAGGGCCTCCCGCGCCCGGTCCGCCAGGGCGAAGAAGCGCTCCTTGGTGAGGGGGATCTTCCCCGTCACCAGGCCTTTGCCCGGCTCAAAGTGGGCGTGGAGGTGGATGTGGGCCCGGGGCAGGCGGAGGCCGATCCGCTTTAGTTTGGCGTGGCGGGGAGAGACATCGGCCAAAAGGAAGGGCTCCCCTAAGGCGTCGGAAAGGGAGGCGGTCATGATGGTGGTGGGGAGGTCGTAGGGACGCTCCATGCGGTAGATGAAGTCGGGGAAGTCCGCCTCCTTCTCAAAGCGCACGCCCTTCGCTTGAGCGTACTCCCGCATCCAGGAGAGGAGCTCCACCCAGGCCTCGTAGAGTTCGCGCTCGGAAGACGCGCTCATGGCTCAAGTATAAAGCCCCAGGGCGATCCCTGGGGCACTTTGGTGGGCGCGAGTGGACTTGAACCACCGACCCCTACCGTGTCAAGGTAGTGCTCTAGCCACCTGAGCTACGCGCCCGCGCTTTTGGAGGCGCCGGCCGGATTCGAACCGGCGAATGGAGGTTTTGCAGACCTCTGCCTTACCACTTGGCTACGGCGCCAAGCCGTAAGGTATGGTAGCACGAAGCCCCAAAGGGTGTCAAGAAAAATCCGTTGCCAGCGAGAAAAGTGGTATCATGGCCTCTAGTGGACGAGGTTTTCGTACGCCTGCGCCGCGGACGCTGGCCCCTTTCCAAGGGGCTTTTGGTGGAGGCCCTCCTTCCCCTGGGGGTCCCCACGGAGGTGGCCCACGCCCTGGCCCACACGGTGGAGGAGCGGCTTAAGCGGCTCAGGCGCAAGGGCGGGGTGACGCCCCGAACCCTAAGGCGAATCTTCCTGGAGGAGGTGGAGCGGGAGCTTGGGCCAGAAAAGGCCCGCCTCCTCGCCAAGCAGACCCTCCCCTTTGAGGAGACCTTCGTGGTGGAGGGGCGAAAGCAACGCCCCTTCTCCAAGGGCCTCCTCACCCGGAGCCTCGAGGACGCGGGCTTCTCCCTTAGGGAGGCGCACGAGCTGGCCAAGGCCGTGGAGCGGCGGCTCCGCCTGGAGGGCGTCCGCCGCATCCCCGCCAAGCGGCTGGAAAAAGTGGTGGCCGAAGAGGCCCGGCGCCTCTACGGCCCCGAGGCGGGGGAACGCTACCGGGCCCGCCTCCTCTACGCCGGGGAGCTTTTCGTGGAAGAGGCCCCGGGGGCGCCCAGGGTCCCCTTCTCCAAGGGCATCCTGGCCCAGTCCCTCATGGCCATCGGCCTCTCCCCCGACCGGGCCTTCCGGCTCGCGCGGGAGATGGAGGTGGCCCTCCACCGGGAAGGCGTCCAGGTCATCCGCCGGGACGAGCTGAGGCGGCGGGTGCACCAGGCCCTCCTGCGGGAGGCGGGGGAGGAGATGGCCCGCCGCTACCTGATCCTGCGGAGCCTGCGCAAGCAACCCCGGCCCGTCCACATCCTCATCGGGGGGGTCACGGGGGTGGGCAAGAGCGTCCTCGCCTCGGCCTTGGCCTACCGCCTGGGCATCACCCACATCGTCCCCTCGGACGCCGTCAGGGAGGTCTTCCGCGCCTCCCTCTCCAAGGACCTCCTCCCCACCCTCCACCTCTCCACCTTTGAGGCCTGGCGCGCCCTCTCCCCCGGGCTCGGCCTCGAGGGGGAAAGCCACGAGGTCCAGGTGATGCGGGGGTTTTTAGACCAGGTGGCCAAGGTGGCCGTGGGCCTCAAGGCCATCCAGGAGAGGAGCGCCCTGGAGGGCACCTCCATCGTCTTGGAAGGGGTCCACGTGGTGCCCCGCTTCCTGCAGCACCCCTACCAGGACCGGGTCTTCACCATCCCCATGCTCGTGGCGGTGCAGGACGAGAACCTGCACCGGGACCGCTTCCTCCTCCGCGACCGGGAGACGGGGCACGCCCGGCCCAAGGAGCGCTACCTCCAGCACTTTGAGGAGATCCGCCTCATCCAAAACCACCTCCTGCGTTGGGCCCGGGAGGAGGGGATCCCCGTGATCCCGGGGGAGGACCTGGACGAGGGGATTGAGAAGGCTTTGGAGGTCCTGGTGGCCTACCTCGAGGCCCAGGGGCAGAGGCTGGAGGAGGCCCATGCTTGAGCCTCTCCTCTTCCCCCTCCTTCTCGCCGTGGCCTTTCGCCTGAGGCGGCTCGCCCCCCTCTTCGCCCTAGGGTTTTGGGCCAACCTCCTCTGGTTCGTCTACCAGAACGAGTGGGGCTCGGGCTGGCTCACCTACCTGCGGGGCCTCGGGGCGGGCCTCTTCCTCGCCGCGGGCTACGGGGAGCCCCTCTTGGCCTGGAGCCTCTTTCCCTGGCCCCTTCTCCTCTACGCCAAGCTCCAGGTGCGGGAACTCCTCCCCTACCTCCCCGGCCTCACCGACGGGCTCGGCCTCGGCCTCCTCCTTTACCTCCTAGGCTTCCGCAGGCGGTAAAAGGCGTAAGGAAGCCCGGCGCCCAGAAGCCCCCCGAGGAGGAAGGCCCAGGGGTGGCCGTAGAAGAGCTGGAGGAAGAGGATCCCCCCGTAAAGCACGGCGAAGAGGGGGACGAGGAAGGGCCTTTCCCCGTAGGCCACCGCCGCCCCCCCGAGGGCGAGGCCCAGGGCGAGGGCAAGGCCTTCCTGGTTCGGGCGGAACCAGAGGAAGTAGACGTAGCCCGCGATCCCGAGGAGGGAAAGGGCCTGGGAGAGGCGGTCCGGACGCATCCTCAGTCCTTCACGAAGCGGCGCACCACAAGCTGGGAGAAGACGAGGGCCACACCCCCCCAGGCCACCTGCGGCTCACGTCCCAAAAAACCCATGACCGCCGAGAAGACCCCGGCCAGGAGGAAGAAGGGCACGTACCTGGGGCTCACGGTGAGGCCCAGGACGAAGGCCACCAAAAACCCCGCCACCCCCGGAGGAAGGCTCGCCCCGAGGGCCAGGAAGAGGAGCATGAGGGCGATGGTGATGGCCCCGGCCAGGTAGTAGGCCCCGGGAAAAGGCTCGGGGACTTTCTTGCGGGCGCGCTCGGCCATGCCCCAAGGCTATCACAAAAGCCCCGCGGCCGCGGCCACGGCCTCGAGGCGCGCGGGCACGGGCGGGGGAAGCTCGGCCACCCTCTCGGCGGTGGCCGGGTCTTTGAGGCCGTGGCCCGTGAGGGTGAGGACCACGGTGCTCTCCGGCTCAAGCCTACCCTCCCGCAAAAGCTTGAAGACCCCCGCCATGGCGGCGGCGCTTGCGGGCTCGCAGAAGATCCCTTCCTCCCGGGCCAGGTAGCGGTAGGCGAAGAGGATCTCCTCGTCCGTCACCGCCTCTATGACCCCCCCCGACTCCTCCTTAGCCCGCACGGCCCCTTGCCAGCTCGCCGGGTTGCCGATGCGGATGGCGGTGGCCAGGGTCTCGGGGCGCTCCACCGGGCGGCCCAGGACCAAGGGGGCCGCCCCCGCCGCCTGGAAGCCGAGCATCTTGGGAAGCCTTTTGGCCTTGCCCAGGGCGTGGTACGCCTTGTAGCCCATCCAGTGGGCGGTGATGTTCCCCGCGTTCCCCACGGGGAGGGCATGGTAGTGGGGGGCGTCGCCGAGCTCGTCCACCACCTCAAAGGCCAGGGTCTTCTGGCCCTCCAGGCGGTGGGGGTTCACGGAGTTCACCAGGGCCACGGGGAAGGCCTCCGTGAGCCTTTGGGTGAGGCGCAGGGCGTCGTCAAAGTTCCCCTCCACCTGGACGATCCTCGCCCCGTGCACCAGGCTCTGGGCCACCTTGCCCAAGGCCACGTACCCTGCGGGGAGGACCACGATGGCCAAAATCCCGGCCCTTGCGGCGTAGGCGGCGGCGGAGGCGGCGGTGTTCCCGGTGCTGGCGCAGGCGATGGCCTCTGCCCCCGCCTCCACCGCCTTGGAGACGGCGAGGGTCATCCCCCGGTCCTTGAAGCTTCCCGTGGGGTTTAAGCCCTCGTACTTGGCGTAGAGGCGGATGCCCTTCTTCCTCGCCTCCTCCGGGCCCTTAAGGGGGATAAGGGGGGTGGAGCCCTCCAGGAGGCTTATCACCGGCGTCTTCTCCGAGACCGGGAGGAGGTTCCGGTAGCGCTCTATTAGGGGCGGCCGCATGGCCCCATGCTCCGGCCTTAAGGCCTCGCCGTCAAGGGAGGAAAAGGCCCCGGGTTTCCAAGACAAAACCGGGAAGCTCGGGGTCTAAGGGTACCCGTTCCGGTCCCTGGTGGCCCTCCACCCCTCCCGGGCGGAAGACCTCCACCCGGTGGAGGTAAGGGTCCAGGAGGACCACGAGGCGCACCCCGTTCGCCAGGTACCAGGCCGCCTTCTCCCGGAGCTCCTCGAGGCCCTGGCTTCTGGAGCGCACCTCAAACACCGCGTCCGGGGCCAGGGAAGGTCCAGAAGGGGCACGCCCTCATTCTACCCCCGGCCAGGGGCTTCCCTCCTCCAAAGGGGGCCTCGCCCGGGGGGCGGGGAGGTGCCCCGGGGCCCCGGAGAGGAAGCGGAGGAGGTCGGCGAAAAGCCCGCTCGCCGTGGCCCCGCCCCCGGCCCCGGGACCGGTGACCAGGACTTCCCCCAAGGGCCTTGCCCTCACCCAAAGGGCGTTCCCCCGGGCCCTCGCCAAGGGGTGGTCCAAGGGAAGGCGCCTTGGGGCCACCACCGCCCGCCACCTCCCCCCTTCCCCGAAGAGGCTCGCCACGAGGCGCACCCTCTCCCCCTGGGCCTCGGCCTCCCGCAGGGCCTTTGGAGTGAGGTGGGCGATGCCTTGGGCCTCCACCTCGGCGAAGGGGAAGCCGGGGTCCACGAGGAGCCGGGCGAGGAGGGTGAGCTTGTGGGCGGCGTCTATCCCCTCCACGTCCAGGGTGGGGTCGGCCTCGGCGTAGCCCAGGCGCTGGGCCTCGGCCAAAGCCTCGGCGTAGGTCCGGCCCTTCTCCATCTCCTGGAGGATGTAGAGGGTGGTGCCGTTCAGGATGCCGTGGAGCTCCAGAAGCTCGCTTCCCCTCAGGGTCTCCAGGAAGGAGAGGGCGGGGGTGCCCGCCATGACGCTCGCCTCGTGGTAGATGAGCCCCTCCTCGGCGAAGGGCCTTAAGGACTCCCAGGCCTCGGCGAGGAGGGCCTTGTTGGCGGTGATGAGGGGGATGCCAGCCTCGAGGGCGGGGAGGACGAGCCTAAGGGGGGCCTCCACCCCCCCCATGGCCTCCACCACCAGATCGGCCTCCAGGAGGTCAAAGGGCTCGGCGCGAAGAAGTTCCTGGGGGATGGCCCTGGGCTTCCTCGGGTCCCGCACCAAGACGCCGAGGAAACGGGGGACGACCCCGAAGGCGGAAAGCTCTTCCGCCCGCTCCAGGACGAGGTTGTAGAAGGCGCTCCCCACGGTGCCGCCCCCCAAGAGGGCGATCTTTAAGGCCTCCATGTGGGGGATTATACCCCTTGCGCTTTATTAGCTAAGCTCGCTAAGCTAAGTCCGTGAAGGCCTTCACCGTGCACCAGGCCAAGACCCACCTCTCCCGCCTCCTGAAGGCCGTGGAGGAGGGGGAGGAGGTGGTGATCCTGAGGGGCAAAACCCCTGTGGCCAGGCTCGTCCCCTACCGCAAGGGGAAGCGCCCCCTGGGGTTTGTCCCGGGGAGGCTACCCGAGAGCTTCTTTGAACCCCTTCCCGAGGAGGAGCTCGCCCTGTGGGAAGGCGCTACCTCCTAGACACCCACGTCCTCATCTGGGCCCTCACGGAACCCGAGCGGCTGAGCCCCAGGGTCCGGTCGCTTCTGGAGGACCCCGACACCCCTCTTCTCGTCTCCTCAGCCAGCGCCTGGGAGATGGCCACCAAGCACCGCCTAGGTAAGCTTTCCGGCGCCGAGGCGGTCTTGGAGGGCCTGGAAGGCCACCTCTCCCGTCTGGGGGCCGAGGAGCTTCCCATAAGGCTTGCCCACGCCCTCCTGGCGGGAAGGCTTCCCGGGGAGCATCGGGACCCCTTTGACCGCATCCTGGCCGCCCAGAGCCTGGTGGAAGGCCTCATCCTCCTCACCACCGACCGCGCCTTCCGCAGTTTTGGCGTGGAGACCCTGTGGTGAAGGACCTCCTGGAGGAACGGGCGCGGGAGCTCGGCCTCCTCTTCGCCTGGGCCCCCCTGGACCTGCCCCCAAAGGCCGAGGCCCGCCACCGGGCGTGGCTGGAGGCGGGCCGCCACGGGGGGATGGCCTACCTCGAGGCCCCGGAGCGCTTCCACCCGAGAAAGCGCTTCCCCTGGGCAAAAAGCGCCCTCCTCCTCTTCGCCCCCTACGCCTACCCCGACCCCGGGACCCCCCCTGGGGGCCTCCGGGTGGGCCGGGTCGCCCGCTACGCTTGGACGCGGGACTACCACCTGGTCCTGGGGGAGGCGCTGAAGGCCCTGGAGGAGACGGCGCGGGGCCTGGGCCTAAAGGCCAAGGGCTACGTGGACCACGGGCCCCTGCCCGAGCGCACCCTCGCCGCCCTCTCCGGGGCGGGCTGGATCGGGAAAAGCGGCTACTTCCTCTCCCAAGCCTTCGGGGTCCACGCCTTTATCGGCGTCCTCCTCACCCCCCTGGAGGTGGAGGCCGCCCCCCTCCACCCTAGCCGCTGCGGCCGCTGCGCCCGCTGCCTTTCCGCCTGCCCCACGGAAGCCCTCCTCGGGGACGGCACCCTGGACGCCCGTGCCTGCGTGAGCTACCTCACCATTGAGCACAAGGGCCCCATCCCCCCCTCCCTCTGGCCGGGGATCGGGGACTGGCTTTTCGGCTGCGACCTCTGCGGGGAGGCCTGCCCCTGGGAGAGGTTCGGCAAGGTCTGGAAGGCCTTAAGGCCCGAGCCCGAGCTCGCCCACCCGGACCTTCTGGACTTCTTCCGCCTCTCGGGGCGGGCCTTCGGGAGGAAGTACGCGGGCACCGCCTTCCTCCGGGCGGGAAGGGCCCGCATGGCCCGGAACGCCCTCATCGTCCTCTTCAACCTGGGCCTGGGGGAGGCCCTCTTCCTGGAGGCGACCCGGGACCCGAACCCCCTGGTGCGGCGCACCGCCCTAAAGGCCCTCCACCTCATGGGAAAGCCCCTGGACCCCTTCCTCCAGGACCCCGGGCTCCGCGAGGAGGCCCTAGCCCTTCTCAGGGAAGCGCCCGAAGCGGTACACCTGCTCCAGGACGGGAGGGAGGCCCCAGGCCCTGAGGTCAAAGAGCAGGGGGCCTAGGTCGTAGGGCACCTTGAGAAAGCGGGCCTCGAGGGTCTCTGTGTCCAGCACCATAACGTCCGCCCCGTGCTCCCCGGTGAGGCTTAGGCCCACGCTCCCCGGGTCGGCGACAAGCCCCTTCCCCACCCGCCGCGCCAGGGGAAGGTGGCTTCCCCCGAGGAGCAAGGCCTCCGCCCCGTACCGCTCCAGAAAGAAAGCGAGGTCCCGCGTGGGGCCCAGAAGGTCCACCCGCCCCTCCGGGTCGCCGGGGCAGCCGTGGAAGGCCACGAGGCGCCTCCCCCCGTAGGCCCTGCGGTGGGAGAGCCTGAGGCTGCGGAGGTAGGCGAGCTCCTTCTCCCCAAGCTGCGCCCGGGTCCACTCCAGGGTGGCCTTGCCCACCCCCTCGGGCAGGGGCTCGGGGAAGGGGTAGGCCACCCTTAGGTCCCAGGCCCCGGCGATGGCGGCAAGCCCTTCCTTCCAGACCTTGTGGATCACCTGCCTAGGGTGGGGCCCGTAGCCCACCAGGTCCCCGAGGACCAGAACCTCGTCCACCCCCTCGGCCCGTAGGGCCTCCAGGGCGGCCTCGAGGGCGGGGAGGTTGGCGTGAAGGTCCGAGAGGACCCCAAGGCGCATGGCCCCATTCTCCCACCTCCGCCGTCAAAGCCCGGTGAAAAGGAACCGGGAAGCCCGTATGGTGGAAGGGTGAAGGCCTTGGCCTTGGGCCTCCTCCTCGCCCTCACCCTCCCCCCCTTTCCCCTGGGCTTCCTCGCCCCCTTCGTCCTCGCCCTCCTCCTCAAGGGGGGCTTCCGGGAAGGGTTCTGGGCGGGCCTCGGGTTTTGGGGACTCCATCTGGTCTGGCTCCCGCAAAGCTTCGCCCAGAACTTCGGCCCCTGGGGGGCGGTGCCCTTTCTGCCCCTCGTCCTCGTCAAGGCCCTCTCCTTCGGCCTCCTCTTCGCCCTCACCCCCAATGCCCCCATGCGCCTCGGGGGGTGGGTTCTTCTGGAGTGGCTCACGGAGCAAGGGGAACTCGCCTTCCCCTGGGGGTTTCTGGGCTATGCCCTGGTGGAGGCCCCGGGCCGGGTCCTCGCCGCCTGGGGCGGGGTCTATCTCCTCTCCCTCCTCGTCCTCCTCGTGGCCTATGGCCTTCGGGCGAGGCGGCCTTGGGTCCTCCTCCTTTGGGCCCTCCTCTGGCTCCTTCCCCTCCCCGAGGCGCACCCCGAGGGCAAGGCCCTTTTGGTCCAGGGGAACATCAACCCCTTAAGGAAGTTCCAGGGGGAGCTGGACGAGGCGGTCTACCTGAGGCTCACCGAGGCGGGGCTTCGGGCCCACCCCGAGGCGGACCTCGTGGTCTGGCCCGAGACCGCGGTCTGGCGGATCCCCCAGGAGGCGGAGGCCCTCCTCCAAGGCCGCCCCCTCCTCACCGGCCTCAACCTCCTCGGCCCCAACCGGGCGGTGCTCTACCGGGAAGGCAGGGTCCTCGGCCACTACGACAAGACCCGCCTCGTCCCCTTCGGGGAGCGCTTCCCCTTCCGGGAGGCCTTGGGGGGGGTCTACGCCTTCTTCTTCCGGGTCATGGGGCTTGGGGACCTCCAAGACCGCATCCCTGGCGAGAAGGTGGCCCCCATCGGGCCCTACGGCGTCCTCATCTGCTACGAGTCCGTCTTTCCCTCCGTGGCCCGGGGCCTGGCGCGGGAAGGGGCCAGGGTCCTCGTCCTCCTCACCAACGACGCCTGGTTCGGCCCCTCCTTCGGGGGCAGGCAGCACTTCGCCCTGGGACGCTTAAGGGCGGTGGAGACGGGGCGCTGGCTCCTCAGGGCCGGGAACGACGGGATCACCGCAAGCGTTGACCCCTTCGGCCGGGTGGTGGCGGAAATCCCCCCGCACCAAGAGGGCTTCCTCCTCGCCCCTTACGCCTTAAGGACGGGCCTCACCCCTTACGCCCGCTTCGGGGACTGGGCGGTGGGCCTGGCGTTGACCATCTTCCTCCTTGGCCTTATCCTTAGGGTGCGTCCGCCGGGGTGGCGGAACCGGTAGACGCGGCAGACTCAAAATCTGCTGTCCGCAAGGACGTGCGGGTTCGAGTCCCGCCCCCGGCACCAAGGGGCCCCTCCGGGGGCCTTTAGCTTTTGTCCCAAAGGGCGAGGACGTAGCCTTCCGCCACAAAGAAGCGGGGCGGGCTTCCCAAAGCCTCCCGGAAGAGGCCCTCCAGGGCTTCCAAGGAGAACCTCCGCCCAAGGGGCGGCCCCACCTCCTCCTCCCGGTAAGGCCACTCCAAGACGGCCACGCGCCGGGCCACCCGGGAGGCCTCCCGGAGGGCGGGAACGGGGTCCAGGTGGTGGAGGGCGAGGCCGAAGAAGGCGAGGTCAAAGCTCCCGTCGGGGAAGGGCAGGGCCTCGGCCCGCCCCTCCACGAACCGGGCCCCCTTCACCTTGGCCCGGGCCACCTCCAGGCGGTCCGCCCTGGGGTCCAGGCCCACGACGAAGAGGCCCAAGGCGGCGAAGGCCTCGGCGAAGACCCCGGTGCCGGTGCCGATGTCCAAGACGCTTTTCGCCTTTAGGCCCTCCAGGGCCTTCCTAGCGATCTCCCCCGGGGGAAAGCGCCTAAGCCTTTCCTCCTTGCGGAAGGGGTCCCCTGCCTCGCAGGCGTTGGTAAGGAGGGCCCACATCACCAACGCCCCCTCCTCCGCCGCCTTCTGGAAGGCCCTTTGCAGGGTGAGGAAGACCTCCTCCTCCTTTCCGGAAACCTCCGAGTGGGTGGAGAAGACGCGGTAGCTCGCCCCGCTTTCCTCCAGGGCCAGGAGGGCTTTCTCCACCGCCCTGTAGTCCCCCTGGAGGAGGGGGTAAAGGGCGAAGAGGGCCTTCACCGCCATCTCCCCAAGTATAGGGCGGGGCGGTTCCCCGCGCGCCTTCCCGCCTGGTCCGCCTCCTCGTAGGGGGGATGGGCCTCGGGGGCGAGAAACACCGCTTCCCCTTCCGCCTCAGGAGGCCCTAGGAGGGCCTTCAGGTCCTCCCGGGCGAGGAAGCGGGCCCGGGCCCATGGGAGGACGCCTTTTTCCCCGAGCCTCCGGTAGAGGGCGGCCCAGGGGGAGAGGGCCTCGAGGACCCCCACCACGAGGGCCCCGCCCGGACGGAGGACGCGCCGGGCCTCGAGGAGGACCCGCTCCACGTCCTCCACGAACTCCAGGGTGGTGAAGAGGAGGACCACGTCAAAGCTCTCCCCGGGGAAGGGCAGGGCCTCGCCCCAAGCCCGCACCCAGGTGGCCTCGGGGGCCTGCTTCCTCCCCACGGCGAGCATGGCCTCGGAAGGCTCCACCCCCACCTTTTGGGGATAGGAAAGGCGCCTCAGCCAGTACCCGGTCCCCGCGCCCACCTCGAGGAGGCTTTCCCCCGCGGGAAGAAGCCCCTTTAGGGCCCCTTCCTCCTCGGCGATGACATAGGCCCCCAAGGGGGTCTCGTACCAGGCCTCGTAGGATTCGGCAAGGCCTAAAAAGGGGTCCACGCCCCTAGTCTAGCCGCACCGCCACACCCTCGTCGGGCCGCAGGAAGAGCCTCTTCCCTACCCTTTCCTCCCGGTCCAGGTGGGTGGAAAGGACCACCCTCCCCCCGCGCGGAAGCTCCAGGGCCTTCTCCTTCTCCGTGAGGTTCAGGGCCACAAGCCACCCCTCCCCCCGGAGGTAGGCGTAGACCCCCTCCCTCGCCCGGTAGGTGCGGTAGGCCCCATAGAGAAGGTCGGGGTCCTTCCTCAAGGCGATGAGGCGCTTGACCAGGTGGAGCATGGAGCGGGGATCCTTCTCCTGGGCGGCCACGTTCCGCGTCCTGTAGTCGGGGTTCAGGGGAAGCCAGGGCTCCACCGTGGAAAACCCCCCGTAGGGGGAGGCGTCCCAGGGCATGGGCGTCCGCTCGGGGTCCCGGCCCAGGGTGTGGTAGGCGGTGGGGGTGCGGTCCTTCTGCCTCAGGGCCGCAGGGTCCTGCACCCTTTCGGGGGGGATCTCCCCGTTCGGCAGGGCGAGCTCGTCCCCGTAGTACCAGGTCGGGGTGCCCCTCAAGGTGAAGAGGAGCATGGCCGCGACCCGGGCCTGGGGCTCCCCCAGGCGGGAGGCGAGGCGGGGCTGGTCGTGGTTGCCCAGGACCCAGTTGGGCCAGTCCCAGCGGGTGAGGAGGCCCTCGTAGGTCTCCACGATCCGGGCGAGGTTTTCGGGCCGCCAGTCGGGAAGCCCCTCGGTGATGAGGCTGAAGTTGAAGGGCAGGTGGCACCCGGCGGCGTAGTAGCGCACCAGGCGGGGCAAGGGCAGGTAGATCTCCCCCACCATCACCCGCTCCCTCCCCGGCTCGGAGAACTCGTCCAGGACCTGGCGCATCTCCCGCACGTAGGCGTAGGTCTCCGGCTGGTCCTCGGTGTAGAGGTGCTCGTGCCGGGCCCGGTCGGGAAGGCCGGGCCGCCAAAGGTCGCTTCCCGGCTCGTCCCGGAAAAGCGGGTCCTTGCCCAGAAGCCAGAGCACGTCCACCCGGAAGCCGTCCACCCCCCTCCTGAGCCAGAAGCGCATGACCTCCTTGATCGCCTCCCGCACCTCGGGATTACGCCAGTTGAGGTCAGGTTGCTCGGGGAGGAAGAGGTGGAGGTAGTACTGGCCCGTCTTCTCGTCCAGGGTCCAGGCGGGGCCGCCGAAGAAGCTCTGCCAGTTGTTGGGGGGGCCGCCGTCCGGGGCGGGGTCTTTCCAGATGTACCAGTCCCGCTTGGGGCTATTCCGGGAGGCGCGGGACTCCAGAAACCAGGGGTGCTGGCTGGAGGTGTGGTTCGGCACCAGGTCCACGAGGACCTTAAGCCCCAGGGTGTGGGCCTCCTCTAGGAGGCGGTCAAAGTCCTGAAGGGTCCCGAAGACGGGGTCCACGTCGCAGTAGTCGGCCACGTCGTAGCCGAAGTCCTTCATCGGGCTTTTGTAGAAGGGGGAAAGCCAGAGGGCGTCCACCCCCAAGGACTTGAGGTAGGGAAGCCGCCTGCGGATGCCCTCGAGGTCCCCCACCCCGTCGGCGTTCGTGTCCTGGAAGCTCCGGGGGTAGACCTGGTAGATGACCGCCCTTTGCCACCAGCTCATGACCCGGAGTCTACACCGCTTTGGGGCACCTCCGGCGTATAGCGGCCCGCCAGGGCGGCGAGCAGCCTCCCCCGGGTCACGATGCCGAGGAGCCTCCCTTCCCCGTCCACCACAGGGAGGGGCAGGGGGGTCTCGCTGAAGAAGGGCAGGGCCTCCTCCAGGGTCTGGTCCGGCCGGAGGGTGGGCAGGGGCTCGAGGTAGGGGGTGAGGTCCTGGCCGTCCCCCTTCTTCAGGGCCTCGGCCAGAACATCGGCGCGCACGACCCCGAGGAAGCGCCGGTTCCGGTCCACCGCGTAGGCGGAGGAAACCCCCGCCTGCCCCATCTTGCGCAAGGCGGCCCGCAGCCCCTCCCGGCCCAGGGTGACCGTGACCGCCTCCCGCATGAGCCCCTCCACCCGGTAGACCATGGCCGGGTTCACCCCCTCCACGAAGGCGGCCACGTACTCGTTCGCCGGGCGGGCGAGGATCTCCTCCGGGGCCCCCACCTGGACCACCTCGCCGTCCTTCATGATGGCGATGCGGTCGCCGATGCGGAGGGCCTCGTCCAGGTCGTGGGTGACGAAGAGGATGGTCTTCTTCAGCTCCCCTTGAAGGCGGAGGAGCTCGTCCTGCATCTCCCGGCGGATCAAGGGGTCCAAGGCGCTAAACGCCTCGTCCATGAGGAGGACGGGGGGGTCAGCGCAGAGGGCCCGGGCGAGGCCCACCCGCTGCTTCTGCCCGCCGGAAAGCTGCACCGGGTAGTTCTGCTCGTAGCCCGCAAGGCCCACCCGCTCCAGCCATACCCGGGCCCGCTCCTCCCGCTCCTTCCTCGGAACCCCTTTGAGCTCCAGGGGAAAGGCAACGTTCTGCAGCACGGTGCGGTGGGGCAGCAGGGCGAAGTGCTGGAAGACCATGCCAAAGGTTTCCTGGCGGAAGCGCAGGAGGTCCCGGCGCTTCAAGGCCGTGACCTCGGTCTCCCCCACGTAGACTCGGCCCGCCGTGGGCTCAATGAGGCGGTTCACCACGCGCAAAAGCGTGGACTTCCCGGAGCCGGAAAGCCCCATGATGACGAAAAGCTCCCCCTGGTGGATCTCCAGGTTGACGTTCTTCAGGCCCACCACGTGCCGGGTCTTCTGGAAGATCTCGTCCTTCCTGCCCCCCCGGCGGACCTCCTCGAGGACCTGCTTCGCCCGGGGCCCGAAGATCTTGTAAACGCCCTCTATGCGGATGTAGCTCATGCCTCCTCCCGGTAGCGGCGCATCACCCGCTGGCCCGCCGCCTGGGTCAGGCGGTCCATGACGATGGCCAGGGCCACGATGGCCACGCCGGCCTCCGCCCCCCTACCCACGTCCAGCCGCTGGATGCCGAGGAGCACCTCCTCCCCCAGGCCCCGGGCCCCGATCATGGAGGCGATGACGACCATGGCCAGGGCCATCATGGTGGTCTGGTTCACCCCCGCCATGAGGTTGGGGAGGGCCAGGGGAAGCTCCACTTTGAAGAGACGCTGCCACGAGGTGGCCCCGAAGGCCTCCGCCGCCTCCACCACCTCCCGGCTCACCAGGCGAAGACCCAGGTCCGTGAGGCGGATCATCGGGGGCACGGCGTAGATCACGGTGGCGATGAGGGCGGGCACCTTCCCAAGCCCGAAGAGGAGGAGGGCCGGGATCAGGTAGACGAAGCTGGGCATGGTCTGCATGGCGTCCAGGATGGGGAGCATGACGCCGCGGAAGCGGTCGCTCCGCCCCATGAGGATCCCTAAGGGAAGCCCCAGGGCTACGGAGATGACCACCGAGGCCAGAACCAAGGCCAGGGTCTGCATCCCCTTGTCCCAAAGGCCCAAGGCTTCTATCAGCCACACGGCAAAGCCCATCCCCAGGGCGAAGAACACCCTCCGGGTGAAAAGCCACCCGAGAAGCGCGGCCACCCCCGCCACCCAAGGCCAGGAGAGGCTCCGGAAGAAGCCCTCAAAGGCCAGGATGAACTGGAGGAGGGCGTTGGAGAGGCTTTCAAAGAAGTCTCCGTAGTTCCGGACCAGCCAGGTGATGAAGACGTTGACCCATTCGCCAAGCGGTATTTCCATAGGCTTTGCTCCTCTCTAAGGACCAGATTAACGCCCCTCGCAGGGAAAGGGCAGGGCCCCAAGGGCCCCGCCCCTAGCCCAGGCCCCCGCCTAGAGGGCCTTCTTCACCCGCTCCGCCACCTCGGCGGGCACCCACTTCGTCCAGACGTCCTGGTAGTTGCGCAGGAAGTAGCGGGCGGTCTCCTCCTCGCTCGCCCGGTTATCCTGCATGTAGGCGAGGAGCTTGCTGGTGAGCTCGTTGGAGGTGCGGTACTTCTTCAGGAACTCCACCACGGAGGGCGCCTCCTTGATGAGGCGGGTGTTCACCGCGATGTAGACGGTCTCCAAGGGGTAGGCGCAGGCGCGGGTGGGGTTCTCCTCTTCAATGAGCGCGTTCCACACCTCGGGGTCGTAGGGCGGCTCCTCCAGCATGGTGAAGTCGTACTTGCCCAAAACCCAGGTGGGCCCCCAGTAGTAGAAGAGGATGGGCCGGCCCCGCTCGTAGGCGGAGGCGATGGCCGCCACCAGGGCGTCGGCGGTGCCGGGGCGGAAGTTGGTGTAGTGCTTATCCAAGCCGTAAGCCTTGAGCTTCTTGGTGTTCACCTTCTCGGCGAACCAGCCCAACACCCCGTTGTAGAACCGGCCCTTGGTGGGCTCCTCGGGGTCGCGGAAAAGGTCCTTGTACTTGGGCAGGTCAAAGACCGACTTGAGGTCGGGGGCCATGGGCTTGATGCCCCGCTTCTCGTCCCCCTTGATGACGTAGGTGGGCACGAACCAGCCCTGGACGGCGTCGGGGAAGTTGACGCCGATGCGCTGGATCTTGCCCTCGCTTTCCAGCCGGTCAATGATGTCGCGGCTCAGGTTGTACCAGATCTCCATGGAGACGTCAATGTCCCCGCGGCCCAGGCCCGTGATGAGGGGGATGGACGTGCCCGGAAGGGCGTCGGTCTTGCACCCGTAGCCCTTCTCCAGGATGAACTGGGCGATGCGGTTGTGGACCCGGGCGCTCTCCCAATCGTAGTCGGCGAAGACGATGGTCCGGTTGGTCTCGCACTTCTGGGCCAGGCCCAGGCCCGCCAAGGCGAGAAGTGCCAGCGTCACGAAAGCTTTGCGCACACTATCACCTCCTCGGAACACCCTAAGGAGGGAAGGTGAACCTCTTATGAACCCAAGGGGCGAAGCGCCGCCATCCTCCCGAGGAGGCGCCAAAGCGGGGAAGGCCCGGAAGGAGCTTTTTTATGGGATTATAGGCAAATTAGTGCACGCTAAATACACTTAATCTTGCGCTAACAAAGCCTCCGCCCCGTCCCCAAGGCCTATCCTGGGAGGAGGATGGGGCTCATCATCGTGGCCAACCGGGCGCCCTTCCGCCTGACCCCCGAGGGGCTCGTACCCGCGGTGGGCGGACTCGCCACCGCGCTTCTCCCGGTCCTGGAGAGGCGCCATGGCGTCTGGGTGGCGGCCGGGGAGTGGCGGGAGAAGGGCCAAGCCGCCACCCCCCGGGAAAGCCAGGTCCGCCTAGAACAGGTCTTCCTCCCGGAGAAGGAGTGGCAGGGCTACTACGGGGGGTTTTCCAACCGGGTGCTCTGGCCCCTCTGCCACTACTTCCTGGAGCGGGTGGAGCTCAGGCGGGACTTTTACCAGGACTACCAGCGGGCCAACCGCCGCTTCGCCGAGCGGGTGGCCCAGGTCTTCCGGGAGGGGGACACGGTCTTCGTCCAGGACTACCACCTCCTCCTCCTTCCCCGCCTCCTCCGGGAGAGGATCCCGGCAAAAATCGGTTTCTTTTTTCACATCCCCTGGCCCTCCAGCGGGGTCTTCCGCATCCTGCCCTGGGGCAGGGCCTTGGTGGAGGGCGTTCTGGGGGCCGACCTCATCGGCTTCCACACCCCGGAGTACGTGGAGAACTTCCTGAGGACCGCCGCCTACTACGGCTACCAGGTGGAGGAAAACCGGGTGCGGGTGGAGGAAAGGTGGGTGCGGGTGGAGGCCCACCCCTTGGGGATAGACACGGGGCGCTTCGGGGAGCTCGCCCAGGACCCCCACATCGGCCTCCACGCCCGGGCCCTCAAGCGGCTCGCAGGGGCGGAGCGGCTCATCCTCGGGGTGGACCGGCTGGACTACACCAAGGGAATTTTGGAAAGGCTCCTCGCCTACGAACGCCTCCTCCAGTCCTACCCCCAGTGGCGGGGCCGGGTGGCCTTCTTCCAGATCGCCACCCCAAGCCGCACCAGCGTCCACGCCTACCGGGAGCTCAAGCGGCGGGTGGACGAGGTGGTGGGGCGGATCATGGGGAGCTTCCTCAGGGAGGACTGGGTGCCCCTCCGCTACTTCTACCAGACCTACACCCAAGAGGAGCTCGCCGCCTTCTACCGGGCGGCGGATGTGGCCCTCATCACCCCCTTGAGGGACGGGATGAACCTGGTGGCCATGGAGTACGCCTACACCACGGAGGACGGGGTCCTGGTCCTCTCCAACCTGGCGGGGGCGGCGGAGTACCTGAAGGAGGCCCTTCTGGTCAACCCCTACGACCTGGACGGGATGGCCCAGGCCCTGGACCGGGCCCTGCGCATGCCCGGAGGGGAACGCCGGGAAAGGCTTTCCGCCTTGAAGGCCCGCATTGAGGCCTTGGACGTGCAGGGCTGGGCGGAGCGCTTCCTCGCCTCCTTGGAGGAGGGATGAGGGCGGAAAACCCCGTCTTCTTTCTGGACTACGACGGCACCCTGGCCCCCATCGCCCAAAGGCCCGAGGAGGCCTTCCCCCACCCCGAGGCCCCCCGGGTCCTCCGGGCCCTCATGGAGCGCCACCCCGTCTACGTGGTCACGGGAAGAAGGGTGAGGGACCTCGAGCCCCTCCTCCCCCTCCCGGGCCTTCCCGTGGTGGGGGGGCACGGCCTGGAGGAAGGGACGCTTTTCGGGGAGGTGCGGCCCCTTTTCCCCGTGGACCTAGGCCCCTTGCGGGCAAGGCTTCCCTCCTGTCCCGGGGTGCGGGTGGAGGACAAGGGGTTCGCCCTGGCCCTGCACTACCGGGGGGCGGAGGACGAGGAGAAGGCCCGGGCCTGCCTCGAGGCCTGGCTTAAGGCGGTGGAGGGGCTCCTTGAGGCCTTGGGCCTCGAGGCCCTCCCCGGCAAGAAGGTCCTGGAGCTCAAGCCCAAGGGGGTGGACAAGGGCCAGGCGGTCCTTAGGCTCCTAAAGCGCCACCCGGGCCACACCCCCATTTACATCGGAGACGACACCACCGATGAGGCCGCCTTCCTCGCCTTAAGGGGCCGGGGCCTCACCTTCAAGGTGGGGGAAGGCCCCACGGCGGCCCAAGGCCGGCTCAAGGACGTGGAGGAGGTCATAGCCTACTTGAAAACCTACCTCTGACCCTCTAGCCTTTAGGCCGTGGACCCCCTCTGGTACAAGGACGCGGTGATCTACCAGCTCCATGTCCGCTCCTTCTTTGACGCCAACAACGACGGCTACGGGGACTTTGAGGGCCTGAGGCGGAAGCTTTCCTACTTGGAGGAGCTCGGGGTCAACACCCTATGGCTCATGCCCTTCTTCCAGTCCCCCTTGAGGGACGACGGGTACGATATCTCGGACTACTACCAGATCCTCCCCGTCCACGGGACCCTGGAGGACTTCAAACGCTTCCTGGACGAGGCCCACGGCCGGGGGATGAAGGTGATCATTGAGCTCGTCCTGAACCACACCTCCATTGACCACCCCTGGTTCCAGGAGGCGAGGAAGCCGAATAGCCCCATGCGGGACTGGTACGTGTGGAGCGACACCCCGGAGAAGTACAAGGGGGTCCGGGTCATCTTCAAGGACTTTGAAACCTCCAACTGGACCTTTGACCCCGTGGCCAAGGCCTACTACTGGCACCGCTTCTACTGGCACCAGCCCGACCTCAACTGGGACAACCCCGAGGTGGAGAAGGCCATCCACCAGGTCATGTTCTTCTGGGCCGATCTGGGGGTGGACGGCTTCCGCCTGGACGCCATCCCCTACCTCTACGAGCGGGAGGGGACCTCCTGCGAGAACCTCCCCGAGACCATTGAGGCGGTGAAGCGCCTGAGGAAGGCCCTGGAGGAGCGCTACGGCCCCGGGAAGATCCTCCTCGCCGAGGCCAACATGTGGCCGGAGGAAACCCTCCCCTACTTCGGGGACGGGGACGGGGTCCACATGGCCTACAACTTTCCCCTGATGCCCCGGATCTTCATGGCCCTAAGGCGGGAGGACCGGGGGCCCATTGAAACCATGCTCAAGGAGACGGAGGGGATCCCCGAGACCGCCCAGTGGGCCCTCTTCCTCCGTAACCACGACGAGCTCACCCTGGAGAAGGTCACGGAGGAGGAGCGGGAGTTCATGTACGAGGCCTACGCCCCTGACCCCAAGTTCCGCATCAACCTGGGGATCCGCCGCCGCCTCATGCCCCTCCTCGGGGGCGACCGCAGGCGGTACGAGCTCCTCACCGCCCTCCTCCTCACCCTGAAGGGCACGCCCATCGTCTACTACGGGGACGAAATCGGCATGGGGGACAACCCCTTCCTTGGGGACCGGAACGGGGTCAGAACCCCCATGCAGTGGTCCCAAGACCGCAACGCCGGCTTCTCCCGCGCCCCCTACCACGCCCTCTTCCTTCCCCCCGTGAGCGAGGGGCCCTACAGCTACCACTTCGTCAACGTGGAGGCCCAGCGGGAAAACCCCCACTCCCTCCTGAGCTTCAACCGCCGCTTCCTCGCCCTGAGGAACCAGCACGCCAAGATCTTCGGCCGGGGGAGCCTCACCCTTCTTCCCGTGGAGAACCGGCGCGTCCTCGCCTACCTGAGGGAGCACGAGGGGGAGCGGGTCCTGGTGGTGGCCAACCTCTCCCGCTACACCCAGGCCTTTGACCTCCCCTTGGAGGCCTACCAAGGCCTCGTCCCCGTGGAGCTCTTCTCGCAGCAACCCTTCCCCCCGGTGGAGGGGCGCTACCGCCTGACCCTGGGCCCCCACGGCTTCGCCCTCTTCGCCCTGAAGCCCGTGGAGGCGGTGCTCCACCTCCCCTCCCCCGACTGGGCCGAGGAGCCTGCCCCCGAGGAGGCCGACCTGCCCCGGGTCCACATGCCCGGGGGGCCGGAGGTCCTCCTGGTGGACACCCTGGTCCACGAAAGGGGGCGGGAGGAGCTCTTAAACGCCCTCGCCCAAACCCTGAAGGAGAAAAGCTGGCTCGCCCTCAAGCCGCAAAAGGTGGCCCTCCTGGACGCCCTCCGCTTCCAGAAGGACCCGCCCCTTTACCTCACCCTGCTCCAGCTGGAGAACCACAGGACCCTCCAGATCTTCCTCCCCCTCCTCTGGTCCCCCCAGAGGCGGGAAGGCCCCGGCCTCTTCGCCCGCACCCACGGCCAGCCCGGCTACTTCTACGAGCTCTCCTTGGACCCAGGCTTCTACCGCCTCCTCCTCGCCCGCCTTAAGGAGGGGTTTGAGGGGCGGAGCCTCCGGGCCTACTACCGCGGCCGCCACCCGGGTCCCGTGCCCGAGGCCGTGGACCTCCTCCGGCCGGGACTTGCGGCGGGGGAGGGGGTCTGGGTCCAGCTCGGCCTCGTCCAAGACGGGGGCCTGGACCGCACGGAGCGGGTCCTCCCCCGCCTGGACCTCCCCTGGGTCCTCCGGCCCGAAGGGGGCCTCTTCTGGGAGCGGGGCGCCTCCAGAAGGGTCCTCGCCCTCACGGGAAGCCTCCCCCCGGGCCGCCCCCAGGACCTCTTCGCCGCCCTGGAGGTCCGGCTCCTAGAAAGCCTTCCCCGCCTCCGGGGGCATACCCCCGGGACCCCAGGCCTCCTTCCCGGGGCCCTGCACGAGACCGAGGCCCTGGTCCGCCTCCTCGGGGTGCGCCTCGCTCTCCTCCACCGGGCCCTTAGAGAAGTGGAGGGGGTGGAGGGGGGCCACCCCCTCCTAGGCCGCGGCCTCGGGGCCTTCTTGGAGCTTGAGGGGGAGGTGTACCTCGTGGCCCTGGGCGCGGAGAAGCGGGGCGCGGTGGAGGAGGACCTGGCCCGCCTGGCCTACGACGTGGAGCGGGCCGTGCACCTCGCCCTCGAGGCCCTGGAGGCGGAGCTTTGGGCCTTTGCCGAGGAGGTGGCCGACTACCTCCACGCCGCCTTCCTCCAAGCCTACCGCTCCGCCCTCCCCGAGGAGGCCCTGGAGGAGGCGGGCTGGACGCGGCACATGGCCGAGGTGGCGGCGGAGCACCTCCACCGGGAGGAAAGGCCCGCCCGCAAGCGCATCCACGAGCGCTGGCAGGCCAAGGCCGGTAAAGCCTAGGCGCCCGGTAGCCCTTCAGCCCCGGGCCACGGGGGCCTTGGGGTGGAAGACGGCCTCCTCGGGGAGGAGGCGGCGCTTCTTGGCCCGGCGGTAGACGGCGTCCCACATGCGGCAGAAGGCGCACACCGCCCCCGTGGTGGGGTAGCCGCACCGCTCGCACTCCCTCAGGGCCACCTCCTCTCCCACGTCCAGGCGGGGCCGGATCTTCTCCAGGAAGCCCTCGAGGAAGCGGAGCTTGGCCCCGGGCATGGCCCGCTCCACCAGGTTCAGGGCCTCCTTGTAGAGGAGGCTTTTCGCCCCCTTGGCGTTCGGGCACTCCTCGTGGAGGTAGCGGATCCCCCTAAGGAGGGTGTAGGAGAGGACCTCCCTTTCGCTAAAGCGGTAGAAGGGCTTGACCCGGGCGGCGAGGCCGGGCTTTTCCGGGAGGACGGGCCCCTGGCGGGAAAGGGTTTCCTCCTGGGGGTTAAGAAGGTTCCCGAAGAGAACCGCCGCCTCGTCGTCCAGGTTGTGCCCCGTGGCCACCACGCGGAAGCCCTCCTCCACCGCCACCTGGTTGATGATGTAGCGCTTGGAGAGGCCGCAGGCCGAGCAGGCCACCCGCCCGGAAAGCCGGGCGAGCTCGGGGACCCCGAAGCCGTAGGCCTCCTTCAGGTCCACCACCAAAAGCTCCAGGCCCCTTTCCCGGGCGAAGGCCTGGGTGACCTCGAGGCTCCTCTTGGAGTACTCCCCGATGCCGAGCTCAATGTGGAGCCCCACGGCCTGGTAGCCCAGGCGGCTTAGCACGTCCCAAAGGGCCAGGGAGTCCTTCCCCCCGGAGACCGCCACCAGAACCCTTTCCCCAGGGCTTAGCATCCGGTGGCGGCGGATGGCCCTTTCCGTCTCTTTGACGAACCAGTCCAGGTAGTGGGCCTTGCAGAAGGCAAGCCCCCGGGAGCGCACTTCCACCTGGGCCTTTTCCCCGCAGACCTTGCAGCGCATCCTAGCCTCCCGAGATGGCGGAGAGGACCTCTAGGGTGTCCTCCTCGCGCACCTCATCCTCCAGGGTGAGGAGCTCCTCGCCCCGCACCGCCACCACGGTCTCCGGGTTCAGGCCAAGCTCCTCCAGAACCTCCCTTAAGGGCCGGTTCCCCTTGACCTCCACCTCCTTGCGCTCGGGCAGGCGCAGAACGACCCTCACCCCGCTAGTGTAGCAGGTGGGGGGCCACGAGCTCCGTGAGCCGCTGCAAGGTCAGGCGGTTCCGCTTCGCGATCTCCTCCCGCCTGGGGATCTCCGGATAGGCCCCTTCGGGGTCGTGGAGGGTGGAGGTGAGGGGCTTGCCGAGCCGCGCTTCCCAGGTCCTAAGCCACCCCTCGGGAAGGCGCTCGGGCAGGGGAAGGCCGTGGAAGAGGTGGTAGAGGAGGGCCCAGACCCTCACCGTCCCGTCCAGGCTGTACCCGCCCCCTAAGGTGAAGAGGACCCTTCCCCCGGCGTAGGCCTCGGCGTACTCCAGGAGGAGGCGGAAAAGCCTCTCGTAGGCCCGGGTGGTGAGGAGGAGGTCGGCCAAGGGGTCCAGGTAGTGGGCGTCCGCCCCCGCCTGGACCACGAGGACGTCGGGGCGGAAGGCCTTAAGGGCCCAGGGCACCAGGGCCTCAAAGACCTCGAGGTAGCTTTCGTCCTCGGTGAAGGGCTCCAGGGGGAGGTTGAGCTTCTTCCCCAGGCCCGCCCCCCGGCCGATCTCGTAGACGTGCCCCGTGCCGGGAAAGAGGTAGCGTCCCGACTCGTGGAGGCTTAAGGTAAGGACCTCCCCCTCCTCGTAGTGGATCCACTGCACCCCGTCCCCGTGGTGGACGTCAATGTCCACGTAGGCCACGCGGAGCCCGGCCCGGGTCATGTGGCGGATGGCCACGGAGAGGTCGTTGTAGACGCAAAACCCCGAGGCCCGGTCGTACTGGGCGTGGTGGAGGCCGCCCCCAAGCTGCAAGACCCGCTTTTCCCCGGCCAAAATCCTTCTCGCCCCCTCCAGGGTCCCCCCCACCAGGATCCGGGCCGCCCGGTCCATGCCGGGGAAGACGGGGGTGTCCCCCGTGCCGAGGCCGTACTCCGGGAGGTCGGGGTAAAGCTCCCCCCGGCTTGCCGCCTCCACCCGCCTCACTAGACGCTCGGAGTGGACGGAGAGCACCTCCTCCCGGGTGGCCTCAGGGGGGGCTAGGGGCTCCCGCCAGACCCCGAGGGCCTTTAGGAGGGAGGTGAGCATCTCAAGGCGGACGGGGCTAAAGGGGTGGTCGGGCCCGAAGTTGTAGAGGCGGTACTCCTCCCGGTAGATCACCATGGCTTTTTGGGGGGCCAGAGGACGTCAAACCCCTCCCGGCGGAGGGCCTCCGCCAGGAGGTGGGTCTCCAGGGTGTTCACCCGCACCACCGCCCGCACGGCCTCCTCCCCCTCGGGGTAGGAGAGGAGGGAGTGGATGTTCACCCCCCGCTCCACCAAGAACCCCGTGAGGCGGGCAAGCTCCCCAGGGCGGTCAGGGAGGCGCACCTCGAGGCGGCCCGAGGGCTCCGTGACCCCGGTGAGCCTGAGGAGGGCGTCCAGGAGGTCAATTCCCGTGACGATGCCCACCAGCTCCCCGTCCTCCAAGACGGGCAGGCACCCGATCTTCCGCTCCCGCATGAGGCGGGCCGCCTCCTCCACAGGGTCTAGGGGGTGGGCGGTGACCACCTCCCGGGTCATCACCTCCCCCACCCGCGTGCACCCGGGGCAGGGCCCCTTGGGGTTCAGGTGGCTCGTGGCCAGGCGGATGTCCCGGTCGGTGATGATGCCCACAAGCCGCCCGTCCTGCACCACGGGGAGGTGGCGGATGCCCTTTTCCAGGAGGAAGCGGTAGGCGTCCTCGAGGGTCGCCTCAGGCCCCACGGTGAGGACGGGGCTTTTCATCACGTCCCTGACCAGCATGGGCCCAGTATACGGCGAAAAGGCCCCGGAACCGGGGCCCCTCTAGCCTGGGGTGGCCTTAGAGGATGTCGTCCCGGATGCAGGCCTTGTAGTGGCCCGGGGCGACCTCCTTGAGCTCGGGCACCACCTGGGCGCACTCGGGCAGGGCGTAGCGGCACCGCGTGCGGAAGACGCACCCCGAGGGCGGATTGATGGGGGACGGGATATCCCCCTGGAGGACGATCCTTTCCCGCTTCACCGTGGGGTCGGGGATGGGCACCGCCGAAAGCAGCGCCTCCGTATAGGGGTGCTTGGGGTTGCGGTAAAGCTCCCGGGCAGGCGCAAGCTCCATCACCTTCCCCAGGTACATCACCGCCACCCGGTCCGAGATGTACTCCACCACCGCCAGGTCGTGGGCGATGAAGAGCAGGGTGAGCCCAAGCTCCTCCTTCAGGTCCTGCAGAAGGTTCACCACCTGCGCCTGGATGGACACGTCCAGGGCGGAAACCGGCTCGTCCGCCACGATGAACTCCGGGGCCACCGCCAGGGCGCGGGCGATCCCGATCCGCTGCCTCTGCCCCCCGGAGAACTCGTGGGGGTAGCGGCGCATGTGGTCCGGGGAAAGCCCCACGAGCTTCAAAAGCTCCGCCACCCTCTCCGTGCGTTCCTTCGGCGTCTTCCCAATCCCGTGGATGAGGAGGGGCTCGGCGATAATGTCCCCCACGGTCATCCGGGGATTCAAGGAGCTGAAGGGGTCCTGGAAGATGATCTGCATCCGGCGCCGGAAGGGCCTGAGCTTCTCCCGGGGAAGCTCCGTGATGTCCTGCCCGTCAAAGAAAATCCTACCCCCCGTGGGCTCAATCAGCCGGAGAAGCGTGCGCCCCACCGTGGTCTTCCCGCTCCCCGACTCCCCCACAAGCCCAAGCACCTCCCCCCTCCGGATGGCGAAGGACACCCCGTCCACCGCCTTGACGCTCCCCACCACCCGGGAAAGCACCCCGCCCCGGATGGGGAAGTGCTTCTTCAGGTCCCGCACCTCCACGAGGACGCCGTTCGTGCTCACGCCCCCACCCCCTTGCGGATCTCCCGCCAGCGCACGCACCTCACCCGGCGGCCCTCCCCCGCCTCCTCCAAGGGCGGCACCTCCCGGTCGCACACCCCCTCCACGTAGTACTTGCACCGCGGGTGGAAGGCGCACCCAGGCGGCAGATACAGGGGGTTCGGCACGTTCCCAGGAATCGCCTCAAGCCGCTGCCGGTGCTCCGCCGCCAGGTCCAGCCGCGGCACCGAGTGCAAAAGCCCCTCCGTGTACGGGTGCAGCGGGCTCTGGAAAAGCGGCACCACGTCCGACTCCTCCACCACCCGCCCCGCGTACATCACCACCACCCGGTCCGCCATCTCCGCCACCACCCCAAGGTTGTGGGTGATGAAGAGAATGCTCATCCCAATCTCCTCCTGGAGCTTCTTCATCAGCTCCAGGATCTGGGCCTGGATGGTCACGTCCAAGGCGGTGGTGGGCTCGTCCGCAATGAGAAGCGAGGGGTTGCAGGAAAGGGCCATGGCGATCATCACCCGCTGCCGCATACCCCCCGACATCTGATGAGGGTAGTTGCTAAGCCGCTTCTTGGGCTCGGGGATCCCCACCAGCTCCAGCATGTGGGCGGCAAGCTCCATGGCCTCCTTGCGGCTCTTCCCCTGGTGGAGCATGATCGCCTCCGCGATCTGGTCCCCCACCGTGTACACCGGGTTCAAGGAGGTCATGGGCTCCTGGAAGATCATGGCGATGTCGTTCCCGCGAATCCGCCGCATCTCCTGTTCGCTGAGCTTGGTGAGGTCCCGGACCCTCCCGTCCTTTCCCCGGAACAGGATCTCCCCACCCACAATCCTCCCAGGTGGCGAGGGAATGAGCCGCATGATGGCCAGAGAGGTCACGCTCTTCCCGCTCCCCGACTCCCCCACAACCGCCAGGGTTTCCCCCTTGTTCACGTGGAAGGAAACCCCGTCCACCGCCTTCACCACCCCGTCGTCGGTGAAGAAGTGGACCTTTAGGTCTTTCACCTCTAAAAGGCGCTTTTCGTCCATGCCGTTTCCTCCGGGCGGTGCCCTGAGTTCACCTCATCCGTTATACGCCATGCCCCTCCGAAAGAAAACACCCTCACTGCCGCCGCCTCGGGTCAAAGGCGTCCCTCAGGCCATCGCCCACGAAGTTCCAGGCCATGATGGACACGAAGATGAAAAAGCCTGGCCAGAGCACCCAGGGGCGGTCCACAAAGCTGGCGAAACCTCCCTGCTGCGCCGCCTGGAGGAGGAGACCCCAGCTGGTGTAGGGCTCGGTGACCCCAAGGCCAAGGAAGGACAGGCCCGACTCGGCCAGGATGAATCCGGGAATGGTGAGGGAGAGGCTCACGATGACGTAGCTCGCCGTGGCCGGGAGGACGTGCCGCGCCAGGATCCTGCCGTCCGAGGCCCCAAGGGCCCTGGCGGCCTGGACGTAGTCCTGTTCCCGCACCGAGAGCACCACCCCCCGCACCACCCGGGCAAGCCCGCCCCAGCCGATGAAGCCAAGAAGCCCCACCACCAGGTAGAAGGTGGTGAGGGGGTCCACGTTGGTGGGGAAAACGGCCCGCAAGGAAATGAGGAGGAACAGGGTGGGGATGGCGGCGATCACCTCCACAAGCCGCATGATGAGGTTGTCCACGTCCACTTGGATGGACCTAAAAGGCAAGGTGAGGGCAAGGAAGCCCGCAAGCCAAAGGGCGGCGAGGAGGGCCAAGGCCTGGAAGAAGCCGAACCCCGTGAGGCGGACATAGGTCCAGGCCAGGTACAAGGCCCCCGCCGCAAGCCCGGACCAAAGGAGCCAGGAAAGGGGCCCGAGCACGAGCCCTCGCCCCCGCCAGGCCCGAAGGGGAAGGGCGAGGACAAAGGGCCGCCCGGCGTAAAACCCCGCAATCCCCCCGAGGAGAAGGCCGAGGGCAAAGGACACCAGGGCGGAGAGGATGCCGATGGTCAAGGAGACCTGGGCCCCGTAGACAAGCCGGCTGAAGAGATCCCGTCCGAAGTTGTCCGTGCCCATGAGGAAGATCCTCCCAGGCGGGTCCACGCCGAAGAGGCGCAGGTCCGCCCGGAAGACGCGGAAGATGGTGTAGGGTTGGTCCGGCGTGCGGACAAAGAAGCGGATGTAAAACTTACCCTGGCTCGGATCCTCCTCATAGCGGGGCTGGAGGGAAACGGGGTCAATGGTGCGCCGCGTGGCGTAGACGAAGGGGCGGGTAAGCCTGCCCGTCTCCGGGTCCACGAAGTGGATCCGTGTGGGCGGGTGGTACCCCTTCGGGGGGTAAAGCTCGTAGTAGTTGGGGTCGTAAGGGCTGAAAAAGCCGGCAAAGGCGGCCACGAAGTAGAGGACCAGCAGGATGCGCCCGCCCCAGACCGCCAGGCGGTGCTTGCGGAACTGGGCCCAGGCCACCTGGAAGAGGCTTTCCGACTTCGGCGTAAGGGCGTCCATAAGCCTCCTACTCGTAGCGGATCCTGGGGTCCACCCAGGCGAGAAGCAGGTCCGAAAGCAGGTTGCCGATCATAAGGAGCACCAAGCCCATGGTGAGGAAGCCCGCGACGACGTAGAGGTCCTGTTGCGAGATGGCGTCCAGGAGAAGGGGGGTGATCCCAGGCCAGGCCATGACCACCTCCACAAGGCCGGCCCCCGAGATCAGGGTGGGCAAGATCCCGCCGATGTTGGCCACGATGGGAATGATGGCGTTCCTCAGGGCGTGCTTGTACACCACCACCCGCTCGGAAAGCCCCTTCGCCCGAGCGGTACGCACGTAGTCCTGGGAAAGGGCCTCCAGCATCTGCCCCCGCATGATGCGGGAAAACCCGGCGATGTCGCTCGTGGTGAGGACAACGATGGGCAAAACCGCGTGCCAGGCCACGTCCACCACCTTTTGCCAGAAGGAGAACTGCTCAAACCCGCTGGAGGTCATCCCTGAAACCGGGAAGACCATGACCCCCGTGCGGAAGTAGACCTGGAGCACCAAGTACATGAAGATAAGGGCCAGGAAAAAGTTGGGAATGGCGAGGCCCAAATAAGCGAGGAAGGAGACCACCCGGTCCCCCAAGGAGTACTGGCGCAAGGCCCCGTATACGCCCACGGGCACGGCGATGAGGAAGAGGAGGATCGTGGAGGGAACCACCAGAACCATGGAGTTTAGGACCCTGGGCCAGACGATCTCCAGCACCGGAGCCTGGTAGGCGAAGGAGTAGCCCAGGTTGAGGTGGAGGAGGTTGTGCATCCAGAGGAGGTACTGCTCGTGGAAGGGGCGGTCCAGGCCGAACTGGGCGCGAAGCCGGGCGATGGTCTCCGGGGTGACCTTAGGGTCCAGCTCCAGCTGGGTCAGGTAGTCCCCTGGGGCCATCTGGATGATGAGGAAGGCGAGAAAGGTGGCCCCGAAGAAGGTGGGGATCAGGGAGAGAATGCGCTTGAGGATGTAGCTCGTCATGGCTTTCCAAGACATCCCCGGGGCGACCCGGCCCCGGGGATGGGCGTCAAGTTAGCTCACTTCTTGATGAAGGTGAGCTCCACCTCACGGGAGCCCCAGATGCTGGAGATGATGGCGTCGGGGTGCTCGCCGCCCAGGCGGTTGTTCCAGGCGGGGTGGTAGTTGGGCCCGGCGATGTAGATGACGGGGAGGAGCTCCGCCTCGATCTCCTGCATGCGGTAGCCGATCTCCACCCGCTTCTTGAAGTCCAGCTCCGCCCGGCCCTGGTAGTAGAGCTTCTCCAAAAGGGTCTCCCGGGGGTCCAGGCACTGGCCCGACTTGTTCCACATGTGGAGGTTCCCCTTGCAGGGCACCACGTTGGAGCCAAAGGGCCAGTCGAGGCCGCCGCCGGTGAGGCCGATGATGATGGCGTCAAAGGGCCGGTCGGGGCCCGAGGAGAGGAGCTGGCCCACCAGGGTGTTGAAGTCTATGGCCTGGAAGTTGACCTTGACCCCCACCTTCTTGGCCTCGTCCACGATGAGCTTGGCGATCTGCTCCCGCTGGGTGTTGCCGGCGTTGGTGGCGAGGTTAAACTCAATCCGCCGCCCCCGGGAGTCCACCAGGTACCCCTCCCGGTCCTTCTTGGTGAAGCCGAGCTCGGCAAGGAGCTTGGCCGCCTGCTGCAGGTTGTACTCGTACTTGGGCACCTTGGGGTTGATCCACTGGGTGAGCACGGGGTAAACGCTCGTGTACATGGGGGTGCCAAAACCCCCGTAGACGATGTCGATGACCGCCTGGCGGTTCACCAGGTGGCTCATGGCCCGGCGGAACTTATCCGAGCGGAAAAGGCTTTGCTTGAAGGGATCCGAGGCCTTGTTCCAGTTGAAGACCATGAACTCGCTGCTGGCCACGGGGGAGGCGTTCAGCTTGATGGTGGCGTCCAGCCGGCCTTGCTGGATGGCCTGGCGGATCTGGGAGATCTGGTCCACCGTGGAAGGGCTGAACATGTCAATGTTCCCCGCCAAAAACTCCGCCAAGGCGGCGTTCACGTCCTTGACGATCCGGATCTCGTACCGGTCCAGGTAGGGCAGGGGGTTCCCCGCCTCGTCCTTGTTCCACTCCCCGAAGGCAGGGTTCCGCTTCAGCACCAGGCGCTCCCCCGGGCGGTAGCTCTCGATGAGCCAGGGACCCCCGGACACGATGTTCCCGGGCTTTTCGTTCAGGGTCCACATCTTCTTGATGCCCTCCGCCCCATCCCGCTGGTAAACGGGCCCGAAGACGTGGGCGGGCCAGGGTACAAAGCTGGCCACGGCAAAGGCTTCCGCATCCGTCTGGGGGTAGATGAAGCGGATGGTATAGTCGTCAATCTTCTTAAGGGTTATGGGCTTGCCGTCGATGAAGAAGGAGTCGTAGCTGTTGGACCCCACCGCCTTGTCGGTGTGGATCCGCCAGGTCATGATCCAGTCGTCGGCGGTGATGGGCCGGCCGTCCGACCACTTCATGCCCTTGCGGATCTTGAAGGTGATCTCCAGCTTGTTGGGGCTGATGGTCCAGGACTCCGCCATGTAGGGAATCCAGTCCCCGGTGGTGGGATCGCGGCGCACCAGGCCCCTGTCCCCCGAGATGATGTCCGGAACGCTATCAGCCTCAGCGGTGAGGAAGGGGTTGAAGGTACGGAAGTCGGAGATCGTCGCTGCCCTCAGGGTACCTCCCCGCTTCACCTCAGAGGGCTTGGCCACCGTCCACTTCTGCGGCCAGACGAAGGTCTGGGCCGAGGCAGCGCCCACCAAAGCCAAGATGCTCACCAGCAACACCGCTTTTCTCATACAGAACCTCCCTGCGTCGCGTACGGCCCCACACTACAGGGCAGGGTTAGACCCTGTCAAGGGTTGACCCCCTAAAGCCCTTCGTGAAAAAATCCCCTCCATAAGGAGGGAGCATGCGCGCGGTGGTCATGCGAGCCAGGGGAGGCCCCGAGGTGCTGGAGGTGGCCGAACTTCCCGTCCCCGAACCCGGCCCCAAGGAGGTGCGGGTGCGCCTCAAGGCGGCCGCCCTCAACCACCTGGACGTGTGGGTGCGAAAAGGGGTGGCGAGCCCAAAGCTCCCCCTTCCCCACGTCCTGGGCGCGGACGGGAGCGGCGTGGTGGACGCTGTGGGGCCGGGGGTGGAGGGCTTCGCCCCCGGGGACGAGGTGGTCATCAACCCCGGTCTCTCCTGCGGGCGGTGCGAGCGCTGCCTGGCCGGGGAGGACAACCTCTGCCCCCGCTACCAGATCCTGGGGGAGCACCGGCACGGCACCTACGCCGAGTATGTGGTCCTGCCCGAGGCCAACCTGGCCCCCAAGCCCAAGAACCTCTCCTTTGAGGAGGCCGCCGCCATCCCCCTCACCTTCCTCACCGCCTGGCAGATGGTGGTGGACAAGCTAGGGGTGCGCCCGGGGGACGAGGTACTGGTGATGGCTGCGGGCAGCGGGGTGAGCGTGGCCGCCATCCAGATCGCCAAGCTCTTCGGGGCGCGGGTCATCGCCACGGCGGGCTCGGAGGACAAACTCCGCCGGGCAAAGGCCCTCGGGGCCGACGAGACGGTGAACTACACCCACCCGGACTGGCCCAAGGAGGTGCGCCGCCTCACGGGGGGCAAGGGCGCGGACAAGGTGGTGGACCACACCGGGGCCCTTTACTTTGAGGGGGTGATCAAGGCCACGGCGAACGGGGGACGGATCGCCATCGCCGGCGCCTCCTCGGGGTACGAGGGCACCTTGCCCTTCGCCCACGTCTTCTACCGTCAGCTCTCCATCCTGGGCTCCACCATGGCCTCTAAAAGCCGCCTTTTCCCCATCTTGCACTTCGTGGAGGAGGGGAAGCTGAAGCCCGTGGTGGGCCAGGTCCTGCCCCTGGAGGCGGCGGCGGAGGGGCACCGGCTCCTGGAGGAGCGCCGGGTCTTCGGGAAGGTGGTTCTCCAGGTGGGGTAGACAACCCCGCCCACGTGCATAAAATAACAAGCATGGCGGCGGACCACACGGACGTGCTCATCGTAGGGGCGGGGCCCGCAGGGCTTTTTGCCGGGTTTTACGTGGGCATGCGGGGGCTGTCCTTCCGCTTCGTGGACCCCCTGCCTGAGCCCGGGGGACAGCTCACCGCCCTCTACCCGGAGAAGTACATCTACGACGTGGCCGGTTTCCCCAAGGTCTACGCCAAGGACCTGGTGAGGGGCCTGGTGGAACAGGTGGCCCCTTTTAACCCCGTCTACAACCTGGGCGAGCGGGCGGAAACCCTGGAGCGGGCGGACGGCCTTTTCCGAGTGACCACCTCCCAAGGGAACACCTACACCGCCAAGGCGGTGATCATCGCCGCCGGGGTGGGGGCCTTTGAGCCTAGGCGGATCGGGGCGCCGGGGGAGCGGGAGTTTGAGGGAAAAGGCGTTTACTACGCCGTAAAGAGCAAGGCCGAGTTCCAGGGGAAACGGGTCCTCATCGTGGGTGGTGGGGATAGCGCCGTGGACTGGGCCTTGAACCTCCTGGACACCGCCCAGCGCATCACCCTGATTCACCGCCGCCCCCAGTTCCGGGCCCACGAGGCGAGCGTGAAGGAGCTCATGAAGGCCCACGAGGAGGGGCGCCTCGAGGTCCTCACCCCCTATGAGCTCCGGCGGGTGGAAGGGGACGAGCGGGTGCGCCGGGCGGTGGTCTTCCACAACCAGACCCAGGAGGAGCTGGCCCTCGAGGTGGACGCTGTCCTCATCCTCGCAGGCTACATCACCAAGCTCGGTCCCCTGGCTAACTGGGGGCTAGAGCTGGAGAAGAACAAGATCAAGGTGGACACCACCATGGCCACCAGCATCCCCGGGGTCTACGCCTGCGGGGACATCGTCACCTACCCGGGGAAGCTTCCCCTCATCGTCTTGGGATTCGGTGAGGCCGCCATCGCCGCCAACCACGCCGCCGCCTACGCCAACCCCGCCCTTAAGGTGAACCCCGGCCACTCCTCGGAGAAGGCCGCCCCCGGGACCTAGAGGCGGCGCCCCCACCGGTCCGAAACCCGCCGTGCGCCCGGCCCCCAGGGTTCTGGGTCTTTTGGTCGCCGCCCTGCTCCTCGGGGCCCCTCCCGTTCCCCTGGACCCCTATCCCTCGCCCAGCCTCCGGGACCTCCTCCCCTACCCTCCGGCGAAGCGGGAGGCCCTGGTGGCCCGCCACCTCGCCAACAAGGCGAGCCTGCACCTCCTCTTCGGGGAAAAGGCGGCCCGGGCCTACGACCGCCTCCTCAGGCTCGAGCTCGCCAACCAACAAAGCGGGAAGCGTTCGGCCTTCGCCACCGCGGAGGAAGCCTTAGAAGCGGCGCACCGTTTCCTCCTGGCCATCGGCCAGGCGGTCCGGAAAGCCCCGGTCAACCTGGAAGGGCTCCCCATGGCCCCCCACCACGTCCTGCCCCACGCCCAGGAGATCCGGGCCGCGGCCCACGCCCTCGGCCTCCCCCCCGGGGTGCTGGCCGCCATCGTGGACAACGAGCAACACGGCGGGGACAAGGCCTTGGGGCTCTCCCGGGGAGTACGGGAGGTGGCGGATGGGATAGCCCTCACCCTGGGGGAAGCCCCCTTTTCCCGGACCCTGGGCCTGGCCCAGATGAGCTGGGAGGACGCCCTAAGGCAGGAGGAAAGGCTACACCGCTTTGGCGCCTGGGACCCGGCCAGGCCCTTTCCCCGCACAGAGCTGGAGGCCAGGGAGGCCCTGGAAGACCCCTACCTCAACCTCCTCTTCACCGCAAGCCGCCTCCGGGGCTACTTCAACGCCCTCCTCTCCCTCCCGCCGGAGGATACCCGACCCCTAGAGGACCCGTGGCTCTACTACCTGGGCCCTGCCTGGCACAACTACCCCTTGAGGGCCCAGAACCTGGAAACCTGGGACGACAGCTTCAACGGCTTCTTCAAGGGCCTCCTCTACCAGGTGGTCTTGGAGGGGTACTGGACCCTCCAGGGCCGCCGCCTCCTCCCCCTTAAACCCCTAGGCCCAGGAAGCCTCGAGGCACCCTCCCCGCCAGTCCCCCACCTCTTCCCCTAAATCCGCTCCATCCAGGGCAGGGGCTCCCCGGGGGGCAAAACGGGCCAGCGCCCCTCGCGCATGTGGCGGAAGACGGCCTCCACCGCCCGCTCCGCCGCCTCCACCCAGGCCTTGGGGTAAAGGGAGCGTTTCGCCAGGAACTCCTCCCGGTCAAAGACCTCGCAGGTGTGGTCCGCCCGACACTTCACGTCCAGCTCCAGGTCGTATTGGCGAAAGGCATCTCCCGTCCAAAGGGCCGGGGTCTGGACGTTCCAGTAGTACTCCAGGACCCTCCCCTCCCGCACGTCGGGCCCCCCGGAGTACCAGGCCCCGGGAAAGAAGGCCACGTAGGCGTCATGGTCCAAAACCAGGGAGCGCCCCTTGCCCACGTGGTGGAAGACCCCGCCCTGGGGAAGGAGGGTGAGGACCCCCTCGGGGCGCACCTCCACCACCTCCGCCTCCCAGAAGTAGTGGAGGGCTTCTTCCGGGTACTTGTAGAACTCCACCCGGACCTTCTGGCCCGGGCGGAGGGGCCAGGCCGGGCTCACCGCTTGGTGCCGATGCCCAGGATCCGGTAGAGGGCGCAGAACCCCGTGATTGCCGTGAAGAGGAGGACGGCGGCCACGATCCCCAGGACCCAGTTCCAGGGCGCGGCAGACTGAAAGGCGAAGTAGAAGAGGACGAGGGAAAGGATGAACCGGATGACCCGGTCGGTGGTGCTCTCGTTCACCGGCATAAGCTCACCTCCCTTAAACCCCAGGGTACAGCAAAAGGGGCCGGGCTGTGCTACCATCGTTTCCGGACGGGGGCCGTTAGCTCAACGGTCAGAGCAGCCGGCTCATAACCGGTAGGTTGCAGGTTCGAATCCTGCACGGCCCACCACCCGCCCCGGCCTCGAGCCGGGGCTTTTTCTGCCCCAGGCTGGCGAAAACCGCGGTGGAGTACCTAGAGGTTCCACCCCCCGGCCACCTCCAGCACCTGCCCCGTGAGGTAGGGCTCGCGGACGAAGAAGAGCACCGCCTGGGCGATCTCCTGAAGGAGGGCGAGCCTCCCCATGGGGATCTCGTGGAGGGGCTTGGAGACGGAGTTTTCCGCCACTCCCGGGGCCACCACGTTGGCGGTGATCCCCGCCTGGGCGAAGCGCTTGGCGATGGCCTTGGTGTAGAGGATGACCCCCGTCTTGGCGATGGCGTAGGGGGTGATGTGGGTCCGAGCGAGGAGGTTTCCCGCCCCGGCGTAGCCCAGGTTCACGATGCGGCCGTAGCCCTGGGCCACCATGAGGGGAAGGACCCTTTGGGTGAGGAGGAAGGTGGCGGTGAGGTTGGTGTCCAGGATCCAACGCCACTCCTCCAAGGAGACCTCCTCAATGGGCTTATAGAGATAGTCCCCCACGTTGTTCACCAGGACGCCCACCCCCCCCAGGTGGTAGCGGACCTCCTCCACCAGCCGGTCCACCTCCTCCTCCCGGGTGAGGTCCGCCCGGACCTTGATGGCCCTCACCCCAAGGGCTTCCGCCTCTTGACGGGTGGCCTCGGCCAGGGCCTCGGAGGTGCGGTAGTGGACGGCCACGTTAAACCCTTCCCGGGCCAGGGCCAAGAGGATGGCCCGGCCAATCCCCTTGGCGCTTCCCGTCACCAAAGCGACCCTCATGCCCCCTCCAGGTAGCGGGCCACCAGGACCCGGGTGAAGGTGTTCAGGGGATAGGCGAGGGCGGCCTTGGGTTCCACCCAGGCCCACTCCAGGATCTCCTCGTTCGGGCGCACCGCCCCTTCCGCCCGGGCGAAGTAGTTGAAGAGGAGCATATGGGTGGGCTTGTAAAACTCGGGGCTGAAAAGGGCCTCCTGGACCAGGACGAAGCGGACCTGGGAAAGGGCAAGGCCCACCTCCTCCCAGAACTCCCGCCTTAAGGCCTCTTCCAGGGCCTCCCCCCAGGCCACCTTGCCCCCGGGCACCCCCCAAAGCCCCCGCCACTTGGCAGTGCGCACCAGAAGCACAAGGCCTTCCTGCTCCACCAAGGCCCCTACCGTGGGGATGGGATACTGCGGACGATCCTCCATAGGTACCAAAGGCCAAGATACAGGGCCTGGAGAAGGACAAAGGTGAGGTAGGCCCCAGGCTGGTGGAAGAGGAGGAAGACCCCCAGGAAGAAAAGCTGGGTGGTGAGGCCCAGGTTCACCACCCCCGCCAAGGCCCCCTCGTCCCAGAAACGCAAGGGGTCAAGCCGGAACCGCCGCTCTAGGAAGCGCTCCAAGGCAGTAATGGCCCGGTCCTGGGGGGCGAAGAGGAGGGCGTATAGCCCCCGGAAGAGGCGAAGCCAGGGGGTTTCCGGGTCCCGAGGCCCCTCGGGCAAGGGAAGCCCCCGGGAAAGGCGGTAAAGCCTTTCCAGGTTGAAGTCGTAGGACTGGACCAGGGTGAAAACCAAAAAAGCGAGGAGAGCCTTCTCCAGGAAACCGGTGCGCAGGCCCAGGGCCAGGAAGAGGGCCAGGTTCCCGAGGAAGTCCATCCCCGTGTCCAGGTAGCGCCCAAACTCCGTCACCTCTCCCCTAAGGCGGGCGAGCTGCCCGTCGGCGTTGTCCAGGACGGTCTTTAGCTGGAGGAGGAGGGCGGCAAGGAGGTCTTCCCCCTGGAGGAGAAGCCAGGCGGCCACGAGGACCAGGCCCGTGTGGAAGAGGACCAGGTGGTGGGGCCTCACGGGCGTGCGCAGGAGAAAAAGGACAACGAGGTGCGCCAGGGGGCGGTAAAAAAGGGTGTTCAGGAACTCCTGGACCGGCCTTTCCTTGGCCCCCGGGACCACCGCCTACCTCCGGATGTGGGCCAGGACCCAGGCCACCACCTCGTCCAGGGTCATGCCGCCGGTGTCCAGGACGAGGGCGTCGGGGGCGGGGGCGCTTTGCGCCTTGTCCTTCTCGTCCCTAAGGACGAGCTCCCTAAGGACCTCCTCGTAGGCCTGGGGCCTTTCCCGGGCGCGCCGCCACGCCCGCACCTCGGGGCTCGCCGTGAGGTAGAACTTGTGGGCTGCCTCGGGGAAGACCGCCGTGCCCATGTCCCTCCCCTCGGCCACGAAGGGCGGAGGCACCTCCTTGAGCCTGCGGTTGACCCAGGCCCGGACCCCCGGGAGGCGGGCCACCCCCGAGACCACGCGGTCCACCTCGGGGGTGTGCAGGAAGGGGGTGAGGTCCTCCCCGTCCGCCAGGACCCGGTTGCCCTCCGCCTGGGCCAAGAGGCGCACCCCCAGGCCCTCGAGGAGGCCGAGGAGCCCCTCCTCGTCCCCGGGGTCCACCCCCGCCCTCAGGGCGAGGAAAGCGGCCGCCCGGTAGAGGAGGCCGCTGGAAAGGTAGGGCACGCCCAAGGCCGCCGCCACCCGCTTGGCCACGGAGCTCTTGCCGGAGGCCGAAGGCCCGTCTATGGTCACGATGCCGCGCATAGCCCGAGGAGGTCCTGGAAGAAACCCGGGTAGGAGATCTCGGCCCAGTGGGGCTCCTCCACCTCCACCCCCACGGGAAGCCCGGCCACGGCGAAGGCCATAGCGATGCGGTGATCGTGGAAGGGCCGCACCCGGCCCGGCCTCACCCCCCCGCCCCGGATGCGGAGCCAGTCCGGGCCTTCCTCCACCTCCACCCCGAGGGCCCGGAGGTTTTCGGCGATGGCCCGGACCCGGTCGGACTCCTTGACCCGAAGCTCGGAAAGGCCCGGGATGTAGGTCTCCCCTTCCGCCCAGGCGGCGGCCGCCGCCAAAACGGGCACCTCGTCCACCATGAGGGGGATGAGACCGGGGTCCACGGAAACCCCCATGAGGGGGCTGTACCGGGCCCGCACCCACCCCACGGGCTCCCCCGCCTCGCCCTCGAGGACCTGCCACTCCAGGTCCGCCCCCATGGCCTTGAGGACGGTGAGGAGGCCGGTGCGGGTGGGGTTCAGCCCCACCCCCTCCACCACCACCTCCGAGCCCGGGGTGACGAGGGCCGCCACCAGGAAGAAGGCGGCCGAGGAGAAGTCCCCGGGCACCACGAGGTCCTTGGCGGGAAAGGGCCCCGTGCGCCAGGTGCGCACCTTCCTTCCCTCCACCTCCAAGGGCAGGCCGAAGTGGCGGAAGAGCCTCTCCGTGTGGTCCCGGGTGGGCGTGGGCTCCTCCACCTCCGTCACCTCCTCGGCGAAGAGGCCGGCGAGGAGGAGGGCGCTCTTCACCTGGGCGCTGGGCACGGGGAGGGTGTAGCGCAAACCCCTAAGGGGCGCCCCCCGGACGGCGAGGGGCGCCCTCTCCCCCTCCTCCCGCCCGTCCACCCTCGCCCCCATGGCCCTTAAGGGGGCCACCACCCGGCCCATGGGGCGGCGCCTCAAGGAGGCGTCCCCGGTGAGGACGGCGAAAAGCCCCTCCTGGCCCGCGAGGAGGCCGAGGAGGAGGCGCATGAGGGTTCCGGCGTTGCCGCAGTCCAGGACGTCCTCGGGCTCCTGGAACCTTAGGCCCCTTCCCCGCACCAAAAAGTGGGGGCCCTCCTCCAGGATCTCCGCCCCCAAGGCCCTAAGGACCCGGGCGGTGGAGAGGGTGTCCCCCGCCTTCAAGGGGTAGAAGAGCCTTCCCTCCCCCTCGGCCAGGGCGAGGAGCATGAGGCCGCGGTGGGTCACGGACTTGTCCCCGGGGACGCGGAGGCGCCCCCGCAAGGGACCACAAGGCGCGAGGCGGAACGCGTCCATCCCCCCTAGTCTTCCGCCCCGTGGGGGCCCGGTCAAGCCCGGGCCCGGGCCACGGCCTCCCGGAAGACCGCCACCGCCCGGTCCACCTCCTCCTCGGTGGTGAAGCGGCCCAGGGAGAAGCGCAAGGAGGCCTTGGCCTCGGCGTAGCTGCGGCCGATGGCGAGGAGGACGTGGGAGGGCTCGAGGTTCCCGGCGCTGCAGGCAGAACCCGAGGAGACGGCCACGCCCAGGAGGTCCATGGCGAGAAGAAGCGCCTCCCCGTCCGCCCCCTTCACGGTGACGTTGACGAGCTTGGGGAGGCGGCGCTCGGGGTGGCCGTTGAGCTCCACCCCCTCCACCGCGAGAAGCCCCGCCTCGAGGCGCCGCCGTAAGGCGGCAAGGCGCACCGCCTCCTCGGGAAGGCGCCTCAGGGCGAGCTCCAGGGCCACGGCCATCCCGTGGGCCAAAACGGGGTTTTGCGTACCGCCCCGCCTTCCCCCCTCCTGCTTCCCCGGCACAACGGCCATAAGCTCCACCCCCTGGCGGACGAGGAGCGCCCCCACGCCCTTGGGCCCGTAGAACTTGTGGGCGCTCAGGGAGACCAGGTCCGCCCCCACCTCGTCCATGCGGAAGGGGACCTGCCCCACCGCCTGGACAGCGTCGGTGTGGAAGAGGGCCCCGTGCCGGTGGGCCACCTCGGCGATCTCCCGCACCGGGTAGAGGTTGCCGAGCTCGTTGTTCGCCGTCATGACGCTGACCAGGAAGGTGTCGGGGCGCAGGGCCTCCTCCACCTGCTCGGGGTAGACCATCCCCAGCCGGTCGGGCTTGAGGAGGGTCACGGCGAAGCCCAGCCGCTCCAAGAGGCGCAAGGCCCCGAGCACGGCGGCGTGCTCCACCGCCGTGCTCACCACGTGCCCCCGGCCCCGGGCCAGGGCCGGGCCCAGGAGGGCGAGGGCGTCGGCCTCGGAGCCCCCAGCGGTGAAGACCACCTCCCGGGGCCGCGCCCCGAGCGCCTCCGCCACCCGTTCCCGGGCCTCCTCCAGGACCTTACGGGCCTCCTGGCCGAAGCGGTGGATGCTGCTGGGGTTGCCGAAGACCTCCTCCACCGCCCGCATGGCCTCCCGGACCTCGGGATCCAGGGGCGTGGTGGCCGCGTAGTCCAGGTAGACGCCCCGCACGCCGCCTCCCGGCCCTCAGGAGACGCGGGCCTCGAGGGGGATGACCCCCCTGGCCTCCAAAAGCCGCCTCTCCTCAATGAGGTCCTTGAGGGTGGTGCCCCCGAGAACCTGGCGCATGGCGAGGTCCACCCGCCGCCACAAAAACTCGGTGGAACACCGCCCCACCTTGTCGCAGCTCTCCGGGTCCTCCAGGCAGCTCACCGGGGCCAGGCTCCCCTCCAGGGCCTCCACCACCTCGAGGGCGGTGACCTTCTCCGGGGGGCGGGCGAGCCGGTACCCCCCCTTCGCCCCCCGCACGGAGCGGATGAAGCCCGCGTTGCGGAGCTGGGCGGCGATCTGCTCCAGGTAGTGCTGGCTGATGCCCTGGGCCTCGGCCACCTCCTTCAGGGGCACCGCCCTCGGCGCCCTAAGGCCGATCTCCACCAGGGCGCGGAGGCCGTACTGGGCCTTCGTGGACACCCACATGCCCCCAGTATACCCCAAAAGCGGCTATTTCCCCCCGGAAAACGCGGTTTTAAGGAAGGCGAGGCCGAAGAGGAGGGCCTGGGCCAGGACCACGCTGGCCCCGCTGGGCCAGTCCAGGAGGAAGGAGGCGTAAAGCCCGAGGAGGGTGGCCGAGAAGGCAAAGAGGAGGGCAAGGAGGGTCATGCCGGCGAAGGTGCGGCCGAGAAGCCGGGCCGCCGCCCCCGGGATCACCAAAAAGGCGGCCACGAGGAGGACCCCCACCACCTTCACCGCCACCACCAGGGCGAGGGCCAGGTAGGCGGAGAGGAGGTAGTCGTGGAGCCCCACGGGCACCCGGTCGGCGAGGGCGAGCTCCCGGTCAAAGGTGGCGTAGGCCAAAGCGCCCCAGAGGGGAAGGAGGGCGAGGCCCAGAAGGACCACCCCCCCCACGGCCCAGAGGTCCCCGGGCCCCACGGCGAGGAGGGAGCCGAAGAGGTAGCCCATGGCGTCCCCCACGTACCCCCGGGCCTTGGCGAGGAAGACGGCCCCTAGGGCCACGGAAAGGGCGAAGAAGACGCCGATGGCCGTGTCCTCCGAGAGGCCCGAGCGCTCCTTCACGTAGGTGATGGCCAGGGCCACGGCCAGGGTGAAGGGGAGGGCCAGGTAGAGGGGCTCCTCCCTCAGGAAAAGCCCCAGGGCCACCCCGGCGAAGGCGGCGTGGGCGAGCCCGTCCCCCAGGAAGGAAAGCCTTCTCTGCACCACGAAGGCGGAAAGCGCCCCTCCAAGCAGGCTCACCAAGAGGCCGGCGAGGAGGGCCCTCTGGAAGAAGGGGTAGCCCAAGGCCTCAAGCACGGCCGCCTCCCAGGAAAAGGGCGTGCTCGTGCCCCAAATGGCCGAAGGCCTGGCGGAGGCACTCCTCGGAGAGGGCCCGCTCCGGCGGGCCGAAGCCGATCACGCGGCGGTTCAGCACCAGGACGTGGCTGGCGTGGTGGGCCGCCTCCCAGTCGTGGGTGATCATGAGGATCGTGGCCCCTGTCTCCTCCTGGTAGGCCTCCAGGTGCCGGTAGAGGTCCACCTCCCCCAGCCGGTCCACCCCGGTGGCGGGCTCGTCCAAAAGGAGGAGGCGGGGCCTGCGCACCAGGGCCCGGGCCAGGTAGACCCGCTGCAGCTGCCCCCCGGAAAGCCGCCCCAAGGGGCGGTGGGCGAGCTCCAACGCCCCCACCCGCCCCAAGGCCTCGAGGGCCCGCCTGCGCTCCTCCTCCCCCACGCGAAAGGGCCAGGCGCGGCGGAGCCCCGAGACCACGAGCTCCAAGGCCAGGGCGGGGAAGGTGCGGTCAAAGGTCTTGATCTGGGGCACATAGCCGAACCAGAAGGGGTCGGCCTGGGCCAAGGGACGGCCAAAGATGCGCACCTCTCCTCGGAAGGGCACGAGGCCCAAAAGGGCCTTGAGAAGCGTGCTCTTCCCCGCCCCGTTGGGGCCCACCACCGCCACAAAGCTGCCCTCGGGCACCTTCAAGGAAACGTCCTCCAAGGCCTGGTACTGCCCGAAGCGGACCGCAAGCCCCTGGGTCTCCACCGCCCACATACCAATAACGATAGCGCATTTTCATTTGCGCCGCCAGGCCCCGCTTGCGCAGGGGCCTTTTGGGCTCACATGAAGCGCTTGCGCCGCTTGTAGGCCTTGACCTCCTTGAAGCTCTTCCTCCCCCCTTCCTTGGCCACGCCCAGGTAGAACTCCTGGACGTCGGGGTTTTCCAAGAGGTACGCCCGGTCCCCCTCGAGGACGATCCGGCCCGACTCCATGATGTAGCCGTAGTGGGCGATGGAGAGGGCCACCCGGGCGTTTTGCTCCACCACGAGCACGGTAACCCCCTCCTCGGCATTCACCCGGGCCACGATGTCAAAGATCTCCCGCACGAGGAGGGGGGCGAGGCCCAAAGAGGGCTCGTCCAGAAGGAGAAGGCGGGGCTTGGCGAGGAGGGCCCGCCCGATGGCGATCATCTGCTGCTCCCCACCCGAGCAGTACCCCGCGAGCCGGTGCCTGAGCTCGGCCAGGCGGGGGAAGTAGTGGTAGATCCGGTCCAGCTCCTCCTTGAGGTTCACGCCCCTCCGGGTCAGGGTGCCCACCTTGAGGTTCTCCTCCACCGTGAGGTGCTTGAAGACACGGCGACCCTCCAGGACCTGCACGATGCCCAACTTGACGATCTCCTCAGGGGGGCGGCCCTGGATGGGCGTCCCCCGGAAGAGGATCTCCCCCCGCACCACCTCCCCGTCCTCGGGGATGAGGAGGCCGGAGATGGCCCGAAGGGTGGTGGTCTTCCCCGCCCCGTTCGGGCCCAAGAGGGCGGTGATCCTCCCTTCGGGGACCTTGAGGGAGACCCCCCGGAGCACCTGGATCACGTCGTGGTAGACCACCTCAATGTTGTTGACGAGGAGGAGGGTGGGGCCGAGGTCCTCGGGACGGATCGGGTTCAAAGCGTCCATGGCCTTGTGGGGAAGGGGCCCGGGGTGCCCCGGGCCCCCGGGGTCTACTTGCCGTAGTGCACCTTGCGGAAGAGGGCCGAGGTGAAGGGCTCCGTGACGGGGACGAAGCGCCCTCCCTTGGCCTCGAGGATCCGGAGGCCTTCCGCCCCCGTGTGCTCGCTCTTGGTGAAGTCAATCTCCACACCCCGCTTGGTGGAAACGGCGAAGCCCGACTTGAAGGCATTGGGCCCGTTCATCCCGATGATGGCCTGGTAGACGGTCTCGTTGGTGATCCGCTTGAACCGCTCCTGGGCCCTGCGGATGGCCTCCACGGCGATGGCCGCGGCGAGCATCCCGTTCGTGTAGTTCACGCTCTCAATGAAGTTTTCGGGACGGCCGTACTTCCGCCCGATCTCCTTCTGTAGCCGGATCCCGGGGGCGTCCTCGTGGGCCATGTAGAAGCTCGTGGCCCAGAGGAAGCCCTCCGCCGCGTCCCCGGCCAGGGCAACGAGGTCCGGTCCCCCCGTGTAGTGGGCACCCAAGTGCCGCATCTTGAGGCCTAAACGCTTAGCGTCCTTGAGGATGTTGGCCACGGGGCCTGCCACGTTCTGGTGGACCACGTACTCCACCCCGGCCTGCTCAAAGCGCTTGAGGAGGGCGGTGTTGTCCAGGTTGCCGCTTCCCACCTCCTGGACGTCCACGATCTGAAGCCCGAGCTCCCGGGCCGCCTTCCTCGCGTCCTCCACCGGGGCCCGGCCGAAGGGGGAGGGGTGGACCACCAGGGCCACCTTGGCCCCCTTCTTCTGGCGGGCGATGTACTCCAGAAGGGCCACCACCTGCTCGGAGTAGCTGGTGGTGGGGAGGAAGATGTAATCGTTGTTGGGCGGGTCAATGAGCTCAATGTGCATGGAGGCGGGGATGGTGGGGATCCTGAGCTCCTGGATCAGGGGCTTGAGCTGGAGGTTCGCCCCCGTGGCGTAGGAGAGGAAGACAGGGATCTTGAAGCGGTCCACCGCCTCCTCAAAGAAGCGCTGGGTGTTGGCGTTGTTGTACTGGTCGTCCCGCACCACACAGTTGAGGACCACCCCGGGCACGAGCTTCCGCTCGTTGGCCCACTTGCAGTAGTCCTCCACCGCCGCCCCATAGGGTGCCCCCGCGTCCGAGGTGGGCCCGGTGATGGCCCCCGACCAGAATAGGGTCACCTGCTGCTGGCCCAAAGCCAACCCTAAGACCGCCGCGATGCCTGCCAGTGTCCTTCGCATACGCTTCCCTCCCTTCGCCAACCCCATGAGGGGGGTTGCCTAGTACCTAAAGGGCCAGGTGCGGAAGTAGCTTCGCACCACGCGCCACCAGTTGTAAAGCCCCCTGGGCTCAAACACCAGGAAGAGGACGATGACGAGGCCGAAGGCCAGGGGCCTTAGGGCGCTCGCCACGTCCACCCCGGCCACGCTGAAGCCCAGGGCCTTGATGAGGTTGGAAAGGGCCTCCATGTTCACGTCCAGAAGCTCCAGGAAGGCGGGTCCCAGGAAGCTCCCCACCAGGGTCCCAAGCCCCCCCACGATGGCCATGGCCAGGAGCTTGATGGAGACGGAGAAGGTGTAGTCCTCAATGACCACCGCCCGGGAGAGGTAGGCGTAAAGCGCCCCCGCCACCCCGGCGTAGAAGGCGCCCAGGGCGAAGGCGAAGAGCTTGGTGCGCCCGGGGTCCATGCCCATGGCGTCCGCCGCCCGGTCGTTGTCCCGCACCGCCACCAGGGCCCGGCCGTACTTGGTCCTGAGGAGGTTGCGGAAGAAGAGGGCGAGAAGGACCAAAACCGCAAAGCTCACGTAGTACCAGAAGTGGTAGTGGTTGCGGAAGCCCACCTCGTACCCGAGAAGGCTTACCCGGGGCAAGGGCATGGCCCCGCCCTGGTTGAGGAGGGGAAGGTGCCCCACCGTCCACTCAAAAACCACCTGGAAGGCCAAGGTGGCCATGGCCAGGTAAAGGTGCTTCACCCGGAGGCTTGGGATGCCCACCAGGTACCCGAAGAAGGCCCCTGTAAGCCCCGCCGCGGGGAGCACAAGGTAGAAGGGAAGCCCCGCCGGGGCCAAAAGGGCCGCGGTGTACGCCCCCACCCCCATGAAGGCCGCCTGGCCGATGTTGATGAGGCCGGCGTACCCCGTGGTGATGTTGAGCCCCAAGACGGCGATGCTGTAGACCAGGATCAGGTCCAGGATGAAGACCTGGGTCCGGGAGAGGAACTGGGGCAGCACCAGGAGGAAGCCCAGGAAGAGGAGAAGGGAGGCCAACTCCCGGTGGGTGGCGAAGATGCTGGCGTCCTGCTCGTACCGCGTGCGGTAGTTTCCGGTCTGGGCCCAAGGGTTCCTCATACGCGCTCAATCTCCTCCGTGCCGAAGAGGCCATGGGGCTTGAACCAGAGAACCAAAAGGAGGACCAGGAAGGGGAAGACGTCCCGGGTGCCCCCGCCGGGGACAAAGGGGTCCAGGTAGCCCGCCGCCAGGTTTTCCAAGACGCCGATGAGAATCCCCGCCACCACCGCCCCGGGGATGGAGTCCAGCCCCCCCAGGATCACCACGGGGAAGACCTTAAGGCCGATGTGCACCAGCCCGTCCAGGTTGAGGCCAGCGATGGTGCCCACCACGATCCCGGCCGCCGCCGCCGTGAGCCCCGCCGCCGCCCAGGCCAGGGCGAAGACCTTCTCCACCGAAACCCCGAGGCTCATGGCCGCCATCTGGTCGTCGGCCACGCTCCGCATGGCGATCCCCAGGGTGGAGCGCTGGAAAAACCAGGTGAAGAGGGCGAGGAAGGCCAGGGTGAAGCCCAGGGCGAGGAGCTGGGGGTAGGAGACCTGCGCCCCCAGGAGGGTGACGCCGCCCGAGGGCAGGAAGGCGGGGTAGCTGAAGTTGCCCGCCCCGAAGGGGGTAAGGTGGATCAGGCCGTCAAGGAGGGAAGCGAGGCCGATGGTGGCCATGATGACGGAGATGATGGGCTGCCCCACCATGCGCTTCAGGAAAACCCGCTCCACCCCAAAGCCCAGGAGGGCGGTGAGGGCCAAGGCCAAGGCCGCGGCCACAAGGAAGGGCGCCCCCAAAGCGACCATGGCCCAGTAGGCCAAAAAGGCTCCGATGGCGATGAACTGCCCCTGGGCGAAGTTCACCACCCGGCTCGCCTTATAGATGAGGACGAAGCCCAAGGCGGCCAGGGCGTAGACGAGCCCCAGGACCACCCCCGAGAAGAGGAGCTGAAGGAAGAAGCTCACGCGGGCACCTCCTCGGCGAACCCCAGGACGGGCACCCGCGCCCGGAGGCGCTGGAGGGTGCCGTCCTGGTAACGGTACTCGGCCTCCACCTCCACCTCCTTGGCCCCGGAGTAGAGGGCTTCCACCAGGGGGGCATACTTCTTGGCGATGTGGCCCCGCCGCACCTTGCCCGTTCGGGTGAGCTCCTCGTCGTCGGCGTCCAGGAGCTTATAGAGGAGGACAAAGCGCCGGATCCTAAGCTCCTCGGGAAGCTCCTTGTTCACCTTCTCCACCTCCTTGCGGATGAGCTCGGCCACCTCGGGCTTTAAGGAGAGGTCCAGGTAGGTGGTGTAGGCCAGGCCCCGGTCCTCGGCCCACTTGCCCACGGTCTGGGGGTCTATGTTGATGAAGGCGGCCAAATAGGGCTTCCGGTCCCCGAAGACCACGGCCTCCTTGATGTAAGGGGAAAACTTCAGCTTGTTTTCCAGGAACTGGGGGCTGAAGACCGTGCCTTTCTCGGTGCGCATCACGTCGGACAGGCGGTCAATGACCACCAGGTGGCCGTCCTCCGTGAGGTAGCCTGCGTCTCCGGTGTGGAGCCACCCGTCCCCAAAGGTCTCCTGGGTGGCCTCGGGCCTTTCCCAGTACCCGGCGCAGACCGCGTCGGAGCGGAGGAGGATCTCCCCCGCCTCGCTGATCCTGACCTCGGTCCCGGGGATGGGCAGGCCCACGGTGTCGTGGCGCACGTCCCCGTCCCGGTGGACGAAGGCGATGCCGATGATCTCCGTCTGGCCGTAGATCTGCTTGAGGTTGACCCCGATGGCGTGGAAGAAGCGGAAGACGTCGGGCCCCAAGGCGGCGCCCCCTGTGTAGGCCCGGCGGAGGCGGAGGAAGCCGAGCTGGTCCCTCAAGGGCTTGAAGAGGACCTGGTCGGCAAGCCAGTAGGCGAGGCGAAGCCCTAAGGGCATGGGCCTACCCCGCATCCGGTACTCCGCCGCCCGGTACCCTACCTTGAGGAGGCGCTCGTAGACGAAGCGGTTGAACCGGGGGCTTTCCGAGATGCGGACCCAGACCTGGCTCTGGATCCCCTCCCAGACCCTCGGGGGGCTGAACATCACGTGGGGACCGATCTCCTTGAGGTCCTGCAGGGCGGTTTCCACCTCCTCGGGGAAGTTGACGGCGAACCCCCCGGTGAGGGCCATGGCCACGGACATCATCTGCTCCCCGATCCAGGCGAGGGGGAGGAAGGAGAGGTAGTCGTCCGTGGGCAGGAGGGGGTCCACCTCCTGGAGGGCCACCCCCATGTGGATCAGGTTGCGGTGGCGGAGCATGGCTGCCTTGGGACGCCCCGTGGTGCCCGAGGTGGAGGAAAGGTGGCAGACCTCCTCGGGGCTTGCCTCCAGCAAGAGCTTTTCCACAGCATCCGGGTGCTTCCTCCGGTGCTCCCGACCCCGCTCCAGGACCTCGGCGAAGGAGAGGAGCCAGGGGTCCTTGTAGCCCCGCATCCCCTTCTCGTCCTCGTAGATCACATAGCGCACGTGGGGGATCTCGCTCCGGATCTCGTAGAGCTTGTCCACCTGCTCCTGGTCCTCGGCGAGGACCACGCTCGCCCCCGTGTACTGGAGCATGTAGGCGATCTCGGGGGGAAGGCTGCTCTGGTAGACCCCCACGCTGATCCCCCGCACCGCCTGGGCCCCGAGCTCGGCGTAGAGCCACTCGGGAATGTTGTCGGCGATGACGGCAAGCCTTTCGCCCGGCTGGAAGCCCAGGGAGAGGAGGCCGTGGGCGAAAAGAAGCACGTTTTCGTAGTACTGGGCGTAGGTGATCTCGTTCCAGATGCCGTAGTCCTTTTCCCGCAAGGCCACCCGGTCCCCCTCGCGCTCCGCCCGGAGCCTAAGAAGCTGGGGCAGGGTGTAGCGCTTCATCTCGTAGGAGGGCCTCAAGGCCTTCATGCCTCCACCCCCATGTAGGCCTCCTGCACCCTGGGGTTCTTCGCCACCTCCTCGGGCCTCCCCTCGGCGATGACCTGGCCGAAGTCCAGGACGTAGACCCGGTCGGAGATGTCCATGACCACCCCCAGGTCGTGCTCAATGAGGATCACGGTGGTGCCCCGGGCCCGGATCTCCAGGATGAAGCGCACCATGTCCTCCTTCTCCTCCAGGGTCATCCCGGCCATGGGCTCGTCCAGGAGAAGGAGCTTGGGGGATAGGGCCAGGGCCCGGGCCACCTCCACCCGCTTCCTCACCCCGTAGGGAAGGTTGCCCACGAGGGCCTTGCGGTAGGGCTCCAGCTCCATGAAGTCAATGACCTCCTCCACCACCCGCCGGTTGCGCACCTCCTCGGCCAGGGCCCGCCCGTAGAAGAGGCCCGCCTGGAGGAGGCCGTAGGAGAGGTGGGTGTGCCGGGCGAGGAGGAGGTTTTCCAAGACGGTGAGGCCGGAGAAGAGCTCAATGTTCTGGAAGGCCCGGGCGATGCCCTTCCGGGTGACCTCGTGGGGGCTTGCCCGGGTGAGGTCCTGTCCCTCAAAGAGGATCCGTCCTCGCTCCGGGTGGTAAAAGCCGGAGATGCAGTTCAAGAGGCTCGTCTTCCCCGCCCCGTTGGGACCGATGATGGAGACGAGCTCCCCGGCCTCCACCCGCATGGACACCCCGGAAAGGGCCGCCACGCCGCCGAAGGTAAGGGTCACGCCTTCCACGTCAAGCTGCGCCACCGTACGCCTCCCAGAGGTGCGATTTGATGCGAAGTATACCGGGCGGGGCGGCAAATTGTCAACGGGATTACGCATGGGTGTAAAAAACCGTCAGCCTTTGTTTCCCCTGCTCTATGCTACACTCTTAAAGGCATGGGGGGCCATGGCCCCAGGGAGGGAGATGGATGAAAAGGACGTGGCAACCCAACCGCAGGAAACGGGCCAAAACCCACGGCTTCCGGGCCAGGATGAGGACCCCGGGCGGCCGGAAGGTGCTGAAGCGCCGCCGCCAGAAGGGGCGCTGGCGCCTCACGCCCGCCGTTCGGAAGCGGTAGGCCCCAAGCCCCCCGCCCCGGGGGGCAAGCTTCTTTCCCTCAAAGGCGACCGGGCCTTCCAGAGGCTCCGCAAGGGCAGGGCGGGGCGGGGGCGGTACGTCTCGGTGAAGTGGCTTCCCGCCGCCGAGCTCCGCGTGGGCATCGTGGTCTCCAAGAAGGTGGGCAAGGCGGTGGTGCGCAACAAGGTCAAGCGCCGCCTCCGGGAGATCCTCCGCCGCCTCCACCTGCCCCAAGCCCACCTCTTGGTGGTGGCGAGCCCTGAGGCCCGGGAGGCGGACTTCGCCGAGCTCTTCCGGGACGTGGTGAGGGCCTTGCGCAAGAGCGGGTTGGTACAATAGCGGCGTGCGCGAGGTGCTGATCCTCCTCATCCGCTTCTACCGCCGTTTTCTCTCTCCCCTGAAGCCCAGGACCTGCCGCTTCCACCCCACCTGTTCCGCCTACGCCCTCGAGGCCCTGGAGCGCCACGGGGCCTTCTGGGGGAGCTATCTCGCCGTGCGGCGGGTCCTCCGCTGTCACCCCTGGAACCCGGGCGGGCTGGACCCGGTGCCCGTCCTCTTCCCCCCGGGGAAGGTCCGGGGAGGTGCGGAATGAAAAGGCTCCTTGCGGCCTTCCTCCTCCTTCTCCCCGCCCTCGCCCTGGAGGTGGGGTTTAAGGACGCGGACGTCAACGGGGACGGCACCCCGGAAAAGGTTGCTGTCACCAACCTTATGGACCTGGCCTTTAACGCAAAGGGCGAGGTGGTGGGTTGGTACGTGAAGACCTACAAGGGCACCGCCATCGGGGACTACACCCGGGCGCCCAACCTGTCCGGCAATGGTCCCGTGGTGGCCCCCCAGGGCTTCACCCCCCAAAGGGCCGAGTTCCTGGTGGAAAACGGCCGCCTCCTGGCCCGCTTCCAAGGCCCCCAGGGGACCCTCACCTACCGCATCGCCAAGGGGCGCTACACGGTGGAGGTGGCGGCGGACTTCCCCCTAACCCTGAAGCTCTCCGCCCAGGGAACCCCCAAGGTGCTCCTCGAGGGCCAAGGGGAACCCTTGCCCAGCGGGGAAGGCCTCATCCGCTACCTGGCCTGGCAGACTAAGCCCAAGGCGGGCTACGCCCTGGTGGCCTTCGGGGAGGGCCCCTTGGAGGGCAGGCTCGTGGGGCGCGAGGGGGAGGTGCGGCTGGGACCGGGAGAAGTCCTCAGGGTCTACGGCGGCCAGAACGAGCTCGTCCGCTTCCACGTGGAAGGCCTCCTCTCCTTCCCCGGCCTCTTCAGCCCCAACCTCTGGGGCCAGCTTTCCTTAGGCCTCCTCTGGATCATGGAGGCGGCCTACCGCTTCACCGGCAACTGGGGCCTCGCCATCCTCTTCCTGACCCTGGTGGTGCGCCTTCTCCTCTGGCCCCTCATGCACCAGCAGTTCAAGAGCATGGCGGAAATCCAGCGCCTCCAGCCCCTCATCCAGAAGATCAACGAGAAATACAAGGACGACCCCAACAAGCGGGCGGAGGCCACCATGAAGCTCTACCAGGAGCACAAGGTCAACCCCGCCGCCGGCTGCCTCCCCCTCCTCATCCAGATGCCCATCCTCTTCATCCTCTGGAAAGTGATCGCCAACTACGAGTTCGGCCAGGGCTTCCTCTGGATCCCCGACCTCGCCCTCCCTGACCCCTACTACATCCTCCCCATTCTCTACGTGGCCAGCACCTTCCTCTCCACTTGGCTCTCCGCCCACGGGAACCGGGACCTCATCCGGCAAAGCCTTTTCATGAACCTCATCTTCGTCTTCCTGGTCCTCCAGTTCCCCTCGGGGGTCACCCTCTACTGGGTTTTCTCCACCCTCATCGGCCTCGTACAGCAGTGGCTCATCAACAAAAGCCTGGCCCCCCTTAAGGCGTAAACTGGGGGCATGGACGAGCGCAAGAAGAGCATTGACGAGCTCCTCTCCGACCTCGGGGTCCTCGAGGAGGCCCCGGTGGAGGTGGGGCTCAAGGAATCGGGAACCCCCGAGGCCCAAGGGGATCCCAGGGCCTTCCTGGAGGAGTTCCTCGGGGGCCTCCTCCTCCTCCTGGACCCCGGCCACCGTCTGGAGGTGCGGGTGGAAGGGGAGACCCTCAAGGCCGAGGTCAAGGGAGGGGACCTCGGCCGCTTCATCGGAAAGGAGGGGCGGACCCTGAGGGCCGTGGAGCACCTGGCCCGGGTGGTCCTGGCCCGGCGCTTTGGCACCGGCTACCGCCTCGTCCTGGACGCGGCGGGGTACAGAAGCCGGACAGAGGCCCGGATCCGCCGCCTCGCCGAGGAGGCGGCCCTCACCGTGGCCATGACCGGGGAACCCCTCCACCTCCCCCCCATGCCCCCCGGGGAGCGGCGGATCGTGCACATGCTCCTCAAAAACCACCCCCGGGTCACCACGGAAAGCCAAGGGGAAGGGGAGGAGCGGCACGTGGTGGTCTACCCCAGGCGCGAGGCCCAAGGCTGAGGGCCCGAGGCCATGCCGGAGGCCCCGGGGGATACGCCGCTCGCCCTGGACCTGCTCCGCCGCCTGAGGCGGGCCCTCGGCGCCGCCGGGCTTCCCGAGCTCGAGGCCTGGGACCTCCTCGCCGCGGCCACGGGCTGGCCCCGAAAGGCCCTATATGGCCGCCTCACCTCCCCCCTGCCCCAAGAGGCCCTTGACCGGGCCGAGGCGCTCCTCAAGCGGCGCCTCCAGGGCTACCCCCTCCAGTACCTGGTGGGGGAGGTGGAGTTCTTCGGCCTGCCCCTGCGGGTAGAGGAAGGGGTCCTCATCCCCCGCCCCGAGACGGAAGGGCTGGTGGAGCTCGCCCTAGGCCTCCCCCTGCCCCCCGCCCCTCGGATCCTGGACGTGGGCACGGGCACAGGGGCCATCGCCCTGGCGCTAAAACAGGCCTTGCCCGAAGCCACAATCTACGCCACGGAGGTGGACCCCAAGGCCCTCGCCCTCGCCCGGGAGAACGCCGAGCAGCTGGGCCTCGCCGTGGCCTTCCTTCCGGCGCCATTCACCGGGGGCCTTAAGGACCTCGACCTGGTGGTCTCCAACCCCCCCTACCTCCCCGAGGCCTACCGGGAGATGGCCCCGAGGGAGCTTGGCTACGAAAACCCCCTGGCCCTTTACGCCGGGCCGGAAGGCCTCTCGGTGGCCCGCCCCCTGGCGGAGGAGGCCCGCCGATCCCTGAAACCCGGGGGGTACCTCCTCCTGGAACTCGCCCCGGAAAACGTCCACCTCCTCGCCCGGGAGCTCCGGGAAAAGGGCTGGGCGGAGGTGGCGGTCCTACCGGACCTCGCGGGTCGGGACCGGTACCTCCGGGCCCGGAGGCCCACCGAGGAGGCGGAAGGCGAGGAGGGGCGGCTCCACCGTCCACACCTCCCCTAGGGCCACCACCCCCACCCGGACCACCCCGGACCGCCCCCGGAGGAGAAGGAGGCCCTGGGCCAGGTCCGTCTCCGTGGGGAAGCGGGCGTACTCCGGGGGCACGCCCTCCTCCAGAAGGCGCTTCCGGACCCGTTCCCCCACCTCCAGGAGGACGGCCCGGGCCCGGGGCTCCCCCGTGTTGAGGAAGGTGGCGCTGGCGAGAACCTCCCCCGCGGGCCACAGGCGCTTTTCCGGGTAAAAGCGGGCCCGGACGAGGAGGACGCCGTCCTCGTACCCCGCCCCTTCCAGAACAGCAAGCCCCGGGCCCTTGGCCCCGCCGAGAAGCCGCACGCCCTTGAAGCCCAGGAGGAGGGCCCGCCTCCGGGCCGCCTCTTCCAGCGCCACGGGGCCCTCCTCCGGGCCCAGGCGCACCTCCCCCAGGTAGAGCCCCTGGCTCAGGCGGGCGAGGCCTTCCGCGAGCTGGCCCTTCTGCCCCTCCAGCACCCGGGCCTGGACGAGGAGGCCCTGGACCCGCCTCTCCTCCTCGGCGAGCTCCTGGCGTACCCGGGCCAGGGCCTCCCGGAGCCGGGAGGCCTCCTCCTCAAGAACCTCCCGGGAGCGCCTTAAGTCCAACACCCGTCCCTGGAGGGCCACGAGGTCGGCCTCGAGCCGCTCCCTCTCCCCCAGGAGGGCTTCCCGCTCCTTTCGGGCCTGCGCCAGCTCCGCCTCGGCCTCCCGCAGCCTGGCCTCAAGGGCCAGGAGGGCCTCCTCCTTGGCCTTTACCTCCGCCTCGCGGGTGCGCAAGGCCTCCTCCAAGGCCTTCCCCCGGGCCTCGAGGCGGGCCACCTCCTCCCGCAGGGCGGCAAGCTCCCGGGAGGCCACCTCCCGCAGCCCCTCCACCCGCTCCAGGGCCTCGAGGAGGGCGCCCCGCTCCTCGCGCAGGGCGTTGACCTCGGCGAGGGCCCGGGCGGCCTCCGCCTCCAGGGCCGCCCTTTGCTCCTTGAGCCGGTCCCGCTCGGCCCGGATGGCCTCCGCCTGGAGGATCACCTCCCGGGCATCCCGGAAGACCAGGAGGAAGCCCAAGTAGCTCAAGAGGGCGATGCCCACCCCGGTGAAAACGGCGACCAGGGTAGCCGTCTGGCGGGGCCTTAGGCCGAAGAGGCGGTAGTGCCGCTTCCCCGCCCACTTGGCCACCTTGTCCCCCAGGTAGGCCACCAAGGCCGAGAGGAAGAGGACGAGGAAGAGGAGGGCCCAGAAGGTCATGGCTAGAGCTCGTAGTCCTCGCCCAGGTAGTGGCGCCTCACCCCCTGGTCCTTGGCGAAGGTCTCCGGATCCCCGTGGAAGAGGACCTGGCCGTCGTACATCAGGTAGACCCGGTCGGTGATGGCCAGGGTCTCCCTCACGGCGTGGTCGGTGATGAAGACCCCCACGCCGCGCCTTTCCCGAAGCTCAGCGATCACCTTCTGGATCTCCCGGACGTTCTTGGGATCCACCCCGGTGAAGGGCTCGTCCAAAAGGAGGAAGTCGGGGTCGGTGGCGAGGGCCCGGGCGATCTCCAGCCTGCGCCTCTCCCCCCCGGAAAGGCTATAGGCCATCCGGTCCCGCAGGTGGTAGATGGAAAGCTCCTCCAAAAGGGCCTTGGCCTTCTCCAGGCGCTCCTTTTTGGAAAGGGGCTGGAACTCCAAGACGGCGAGGAGGTTCTCCAAGGCGGTCATCCGCCGGAAGGCGCTGGGCTCCTGGGGGAGGTAGCCGAGGCCCAGCCGGGCCCTCCTGTACATGGGGAGGGCGGTGATCTCCTGGCCCTTGAGGAAGATCCGCCCCCCCGTGGGCCGGATGAACCCCACCACCATGTAGAAGGTGGTGGTCTTCCCCGCCCCGTTGGGGCCGAAGAGGGCCACGATCTCGCCCCGCCTAAGGGCGAGGTCCACGCCCCGGACCACCTCCTTGGGGCCGTAGCGCTTGCGCAAACCCTGGGCGCGAAGCTCCCCGTCCATTGCCCCTTAGGCTACGGGGCAACCTTTAGCCCCGGGTGAGATAATGGGCGAGGTATGGTGGTGACCCGCATCGCGCCAAGCCCCACGGGCGACCCCCACGTGGGCACGGCCTACATCGCCCTTTTCAACTACGCCTGGGCCCGGAAGAACGGGGGGCGCTTCATCGTGCGCATTGAGGACACGGACCGGGCGCGCTACGTCCCCGGGGCCGAGGAAAGGATCCTCGCCGCCTTAAAGTGGCTCGGCCTTTCCTACGATGAAGGGCCGGACGTGGGTGGCCCCCACGGGCCCTACCGCCAGTCGGAACGGCTTCCCCTCTACCGCCGGTACGCCGAGGAGCTCCTCAAGCGGGGGTGGGCCTACCGGGCCTTTGAGACCCCGGAGGAGCTAGAGCAAATCCGCAAGGAAAAGGGGGGCTACGACGGAAGGGCCCGGAACATCCCCCCTGAGGAGGCCGAGGAGCGGGCGAGGCGGGGCGAGCCCCACGTGATCCGCCTCAAGGTGCCCCGCCCCGGGACCACGGAGGTCAAGGACGAGCTCAGGGGGGTGGTGGTCTACGACAACCAGGAGATCCCCGACGTGGTCCTCCTCAAGTCCGACGGCTACCCCACCTACCACCTGGCCAACGTGGTGGACGACCACCTCATGGGGGTCACGGACGTGATCCGGGCGGAGGAGTGGCTCGTCTCCACCCCCATCCACGTCCTCCTCTACCGGGCCTTCGGCTGGGAGGCGCCCCGGTTCTACCACATGCCCCTCCTGCGTAACCCCGATAAGACCAAGATCTCCAAGCGCAAAAGCCACACCTCCCTGGACTGGTACAAGGCGGAGGGGTTTCTGCCCGAGGCCCTGAGGAACTACCTCTGCCTCATGGGGTTCTCCATGCCCGACGGGCGGGAGATCTTCACCCTAGAGGAGTTCATTGAGGCCTTCACCTGGGAGAGGGTTTCCCTGGGGGGGCCCGTCTTTGACCTGGAGAAGCTCCGCTGGATGAACGGGAAGTACATCCGGGAGGTGCTCTCCCTGGAGGAGGTGGCGGAGAGGGTCAAGCCCTTCCTCCGGGAGGCGGGGCTTTCCTGGGAAAGCGAGGCCTACCTGAGGCGGGCGGTGGAGCTCATGCGCCCCCGGTTTGACACCCTGAAGGAGTTCCCGGAGAAGGCCCGCTACCTCTTCACCGAGGACTACCCCATGGCGGAGAAGGCCCAGAGGAAGCTGGAAGAGGGGCTTCCCCTCCTCAAGGAGCTCTACCCCCGCCTAAGGGCCCAGGAGGAGTGGACCGAGGCCGCCCTCGAGGCCCTCCTCCGGGGCTTCGCCGCGGAAAAGGGGGTGAAGCTCGGCCAGGTGGCCCAGCCCCTCCGGGCCGCCCTCACGGGGAGCCTGGAAACCCCGGGCCTCTTTGAGGTCATGGCCCTTTTGGGCAAGGAGCGGGTGCTCAAGCGTTTGGAACGGACCCTCTCCTAGGGGTTATACTGGATGCCATGAGACGGCTTCTCGTCGTCCTTCTCGCCCTTCTCGGCCTCGCCTTGGCCCAAAGCGCCATTCAGATGCGCTTCGGCTACGGGGAAGGCCTCGGCCTCACCTTCGGGGCTGGGGTGGAAAACGTTCTACGGCAAAACCTCTCGGGCCGCCTCGCCGCCGAACTCGCCCCCGCCGCCCCAGGGGTGGCCCTGGAGGCCCTCCTCCTCTTCAAGCCTGACCTGGGGCAGTACGACCCCACCCTCAAAGGCCTCCTTCCCTACCTGGGCGGGGGGCTTAGCGGGGTGGTGGGGCCTAACCCCACCTTGGGCGTGGGGCTGGTGGCGGGCCTCGAGGGCCTCCTGGACCCCACCACCGGCCTCTTCGCCGAGGGCGGCTACACCTACGGCTTCGCCGACTTTCCTAAGGTCTTCCGCCTCGCCTTCGGGGTAAGCTTCCGCTGATGGGCTTCTTTGACCGGCTTAGGGCGGGCCTCGCCAAGACCCGGGAAAGGCTCCTCAAGGCCATCCCCTGGGGCGGCGACCCCGAGGAGGTCCTGGAGGAGCTGGAGATGGCCCTCCTCGCCGCCGACGTGGGGGTGGCGGCCACGGAGGAGCTCCTCAAGGAGGTGCGGGCCTCGGGGCGGCGGGACCTGAAAGAGGTGGTGAAGGAGAAGCTCGTCCAGATGCTGGAGCCGGACGAGCGGCGGGCCACACTGAGGAAGCTCGGCTTCCGTCCCCAGAAGCTCCGCCCCGTGGAGCCTAAGGGGCACGTGGTGATGGTGGTGGGGGTGAACGGGGTGGGCAAGACCACCACCATCGCCAAGCTGGGCCGCCTCTACCAGGGCCTCGGCAAGAAGGTCCTCTTCTGCGCCGGGGACACCTTCCGCGCCGCAGGGGGAGCCCAGCTCGCGGAGTGGGGGAAGCGCCTCGGGATCCCGGTGATCCAGGGCCCCGAGGGGGCGGACCCCGCCGCCCTCGCCTTTGACGCCGCCCAGGCCCGAAGGGCGCGGGGCTTGGACCTCCTTTTCGTGGACACCGCCGGGCGGCTCCACACCAAGCAGGGCCTCATGGAGGAGCTGAAGAAGGTGAAGCGGGCCATCGCCAAGGCAGATCCAGACGAGCCAGGAGAGGTCTGGCTGGTACTGGACGCCATTACCGGGCAAAACGGCCTCGAGCAGGCCAAGCGCTTTCACGAGGCCGTGGGCCTCACTGGGGTCATCGTCACCAAGCTGGACGGCACCGCCAAGGGAGGGGTGCTTGTCCCCATCGTGCGCACCCTGAGGGTGCCCATAAAGTTCATCGGGGTAGGGGAAGGCCCGGACGACCTCCAGCCCTTTGACCCCGAGGCCTTCGTGGAAGCCCTCCTCGAGGGCTAACCCTCCGCTTCCTCAGAACGCCAAGGGCAGTGGCGGCACCCCGAGCTGCAACAGTAGCCCCGCTTGCGGTGGTAGGCTTCCGTGAAAACCATCCGGTCCCCTTCCCAGTAGAAGTCCTCCCCCTCTCGCAAAGCCTCGTCCTCGGCCTTCACAAACCCCAGTTTACGGGTATGCTTTAACCGATGCAGCGTGGCCCTCTCTTGCTTAGCTTCGCCTGGGTGGTGGCCCTGGTGGCCACTTTGGGAAGCCTTTACTACTCCGAGGTGCGCCTCTTCCTGCCCTGCGAGCTCTGCTGGTACCAGCGGATCTTCATGTACCCCCAGGCGGTGATCCTGGGCCTCGCCCTCTGGCGGCAGGACTTCGGCGTCTGGCCCTACAGCCTCGCCCTCTCCCTGATCGGAGGGAGCATCAGCGCCCTTCACCTCACCCAGCTTTGGTTCCCGGGCCTCTTCCCCCTGGCCTGCAAGCCCCCCGTGCCCTGCAGCGTGGAGTACATCCCCCAGTTCCCCATTCCCCTCCAGGCCTTCATCGCTTTCGCCCTCATCGCCCTCGCCATGGGTCTTCTCGCCCGCCAGGCCCGAGGTGAAAGGCGTTGAGGAAGAGGGGAAGCGCCCGCCCCTTCTCCTCCTGGGCCCGCAAGGCCTCCTCAAAGGCCCAGGGCTCCATGAGGAAGGGAGGGAGGCGGAGCCAGCCCAGGTAATACTCCCCCGCCTGGCCCGGGCAAAGGAGGCGGGCCCGCTCCTCGGGGAAGAGGAGGCGCTCAAAGGCCTCGGGGTCCGCCAGGTAGGGGCTTTCCCGGAGGGGGTGAAGGTGCTCCCGGAGGCGGAGGGGGTCCGTCCAAAAGCCGTAGCGGAGCCTCCGGTTCAAGGCCTCGAGCTCCCGGAAGCGGCGGGTCCGGGCGAGCTCCAGGCGCTTTAGGCGGAGGCGGGCGTACTGGGCGAGGGTGAGGATCTCCCGGGAAAGCCCCGAGGCCACGAGGAGCCTCGAGGCCATGACGTAGTCCTGGTACTCCCGGTAGGGATCCATGGGATGAGGATGCCACGACCCAAGGGGTAGGATGGTGCCATGGACCGCAAGGGCTGGGTGATGCGGGCGGTGGAAGCCTTGCGCCACGCCACCTTCAAAGAGATCCAGCGCTACCTGGACGAGGAAGGGGAGCCCTTCTCCAAGAAGGAGCTTCTGGACACCCTCAAGGCCCTGGTGGCGGAGGGGCTTTTGGAGGAGAAGGGCGGCACCTACCGCCCCGCCCGGAAGAAGGGGAGCGCGGAGGCCTTCCGCCGCCTCTTCGGGGACTAGACCCTCTAGCGGGAGTAGTTGGGGGCCTCCTTGACCACCACCACGTCGTGGGGGTGGCTCTCAATGAGCCCCGCCATGGTCATGCGCACGAAGCGGGCCTTCTTGCGGAAGGTCTCAATGTCCGGCGCCCCCACGTACCCCATGGCGCTCCGCAAGCCCCCCACGATCTGGTAGAGGACGTCGGCCACGGGGCCCTTGTAGGGCACCATTCCCTCAATCCCCTCGGGAACGAGCTTCTTGGCCTCGGTCTCCCCTTTATCGGGGTCTTGGAAGTAGCGGTCAGCAGAGCCCTGCCGCATGGCCCCCAGGGAGCCCATGCCCCGGTAGAGCTTGTAGCGCCGCCCGTCCTTGAGCACCTCTTCTCCGGGGGCCTCGCCCGTGCCCGCCAGCATGCTCCCCAGCATCACCGCGTGGGCCCCGGCGGCGATGGCCTTGGCCACGTCCCCCGTGTACTTGATCCCCCCGTCGGCGATCACGGGCACGTCCAAGTCCTTAACCCCCGCCACCGCCTCGAGGATGGCCGTGATCTGGGGCACCCCCACCCCCGTGACCACCCGGGTGGTGCAGATGGAGCCGGGGCCGATCCCCACCTTCACCGCGTCCGCCCCCCGCTCGGCCAGGGCCCTCGCCCCTTCCCGGGTGGCCACGTTCCCGGCGATGACCTCCACCCTCTCGCCGAAGGTCTCCTTGAGGTAGGCGAGGGCCTCCAGGATCCCCTTGGAGTGGCCGTGGGCGGAGTCCAGGACGAGGACGTCCACCCCCGCCTCCACCAGAGCCTGGGCCCTTTCGGGAAGGTCCTTGGAGGCCCCTACCGCCGCCCCCACGAGGAGCCTTCCCTGGACGTCCTTGACGGCGTTCGGGTACTGGCGCCGCTTGACGATGTCCTTTAGGGTGATGAGCCCCTTGAGCCTCCCCGACTCGTCCACCAGGGGGAGCTTCTCCACCTTGTGCCGCCTGAGGAGCTCCTCCGCCTCCTCCAGGGTGGTGCCGGGGCGGGCGGTGACGAGGCGCTCCACCGGGGTCATGACCTCGGTCACGGGCCGCTTGAGGTCCCGCTCAAAGCGGAGGTCGCGGTTCGTCACCAGGCCCAGAAGCCTCCCGTACACGTCCACCACGGGCAGCCCCCCGATGCGGTACTCCCGCATGAGGCGCTCGGCGTCCTCCAGGGTGGCCGTGGGAGGAAGGGTTACAGGGTCCTGGATCATCCCCGCCTCGGAGCGCTTCACCTTGCGCACCATGGCCGCCTGGGCCTCAATGGAGAGGTTCTTGTGGATCACCCCAAGCCCCCCCTCCCGGGCCATGGCGATGGCCATCTCCGCCTCGGTCACCGTGTCCATGGCGGCGGAAAGGATGGGGATGTTGAGGAAAAGGCGCTTGGTGAGCCGCGTCCTTACAGAAACCTCCTTGGGCAGGACCTCAGAGTAGTCGGGAAGGAGAAGTACGTCGTCAAAGGTGAGCCCCTCGTAGAGGATCTTCCCCTCGTCCATACTCTCTAGGGTACGCCTTTCCCGGGCGGCGGTCCACCTTGTTACGCATTTCTCATGTTGGCCGGGTATCCTCCGGGCAAAGACAGGGGCGCCCGTGGGCTAGACTAAGGGCAGACCCTTGCGCGTACGGGTTAAGGAGGCAAGATGCGGTTCTTCGTGCTGGGAGACGTTTCCGTGGATCTGCTTTTCTTCCTGGAGCGCATCCCCGAGCCAGGGGAGGAGGTGCCCTCGAGGCGGGCCTTGATGAAGCCAGGCGGGGCCGGGGGAACCTTGGCGGCCCAGCTCGCAAGCCTAGGCCACCGGGTCTTCCTGGCGGGCCGGGTGGGAAAAGATCCCTTCGCCGAGCTCGCCCTAAGCCGGGTGCGGGAGGCGGGGGTGGACCTCCGGTACCTCCAGGAGGATCTGGAGCACACCACAAGCTCCGTCCTCATCCTGGTGGTGCCCGGGGGGGAGAGGGCCATGGTGAGCGCCGAGGGGGCGAGCCGCTACCTGGATCCCGCCCTCTTCAAGCCCCGCTTCCTGGACCAGGTGGACGCCGTGGTCCTCTCCGCCTACGCCCTGGTGGGCGGGCCTTCCCGGAGCTACGCCGCCGAGGTCCTGGAGGCGGCGCGAAGGCGGGAGCTTCCCGTTTTCGCCGACCTCGGGGCCGGGGCGGTGCGGGCCGCAGGAAAGGAACTTCTCAAGCACCTTCGGGGGGTGAGCTGGCTCCTCATGAACGAGAGGGAGCTCAAAACCCTCACCGGTGCCTCCTCCATCTCCCAGGGGGTGGCAAGGCTCCGCCAGGAGGGGTTCCAACGCCTCGCCGTCAAGGTGGGGGCCATGGGCTCCATCGTGGTCACCCCGGAAGGGGAGGAGCTTCTAGAGCCCTTCCCCATAGAGGACATCGTGGACTCCACCGGGGCCGGGGACGCCTACACCGCCGCCTTCGCCCACGCCATCCTGGAGGGCAAAAGCCCCGTGGAGGCGGGCCGGCTTGCCAACCTGGCGGGCGCTTTAGCCGCCACCGCCATCGGAGCCCAGGGACGGCTCGTCACCCTAGAGGACCTCAAAGTAGCGGCGGGCTAGGGCGAGGAAGGCCAGCCCCGCCTTCCCGCTCTTCTCGGGGTGGAACTGGGGGGCGAGGAGGTTTTCCTTGGCGAGGAGGGCGGTGAAGGGGGTGCCCTCGTACTCCCCCTTCCCTAGGGAGTAGGGGGTGAGGGGGCCGTAGTAGGAGTTGGCGAAGTAAAAGTGGCGCCCCGTAAGGGGGGCAAAGGGCCCGCCGAACTCTAGGGCGTTCCAGCCCATCTGGGGGACCCGGCCCCGGGGGAAGCGGCGCACCACCCCCGGGACGAGGCCGAGGCCCTCCACCCCGGGGGCCTCCTCGCTCCCCTCGTAGAGCACCTGCATCCCCACGCAGATCCCGAGGAAGGGTAGGCCCCTTTCCAGGTGGCGGAGGACCCGCTCCACGAAGCCGCTTTCCCGGAAGGCCCGCATCACCTGGCCGAAGTGCCCCTGGCCGGGGAGGACGAGGAGGTCCGCGTCCTCGCGGGCCTTGGGGTCCTGGGCCACCGCCACGTCAAACCCCGCGGCCTCGAGGGCCTTGGCGGCGCTTCTCAGGTTGCCTGAGCCGTAGTCAATGAGGAGGGTCTTCACCTACAGAACCCCTTTTGTGCTGGGAAGCCCTTCCCCGGTAATCCGGGTGGCCCGGTGGAGGGCCCGGGCCAACGCCTTGAAGCTCGCCTCCACCACGTGGTGGGCCTCCCTCCCGGAAAGGAGCCTCAGGTGGAGGGTGAGCCGCCCGTGGTTCACCAGGCCCCGCAGGAACTCCCGCAGGTGGTAGTGGTTCACCCCCCCCGCCGCCCCAACCACGGGCCATTCCTCGGGCCGGTACTCCAGGTGGGGCCTTCCCGAAAGGTCCAAGACGCAAAGGACCAGGGTCTCGTCCATGGGAGCGAAGGCCTCGGCGTAGCGCTCCAAGCCTGCCCCATCCCCCAGGGCCTCCTTCAAGGCCATCCCCAGAGCGATGCCCACGTCCTCCACGAGGTGGTGCACGTCCACCTCGAGGTCCCCCCTGGCCTCCACCTCTAAAAGAAAGCGTCCGTGGCGCTGGAGCTGGAGGAGCATGTGGTCCAAAAAGGGCAGGCCCGTGTCCACCTTTCCCCCTGGGGGGCCGTCTAGGCCGAGGCGGAGCCGCACCCAGGTCTCCGACGTGGCCCGTTCCACCAATGCCTCACGCATAGGCCACCCCGAAAGCCGCCCTTAAAAAAGCGTCCATCTCCTCCTTCAGGCCCACGGTCACCCGGAGGCACCCTTCGAGCCCCGGGTAGCGGTCCTGCCGGCGCACCAGGACCCCCTGGGAAAAGAGGTGGCGGAAGGCCTCCTCTGCATCCGGGGTCCTGACCAGGAGGAAGTTGGTGTGGCTCGGGTAGGGACGCCAGGTGGGGTGGGCGAGGAGCTCCCGGTAGACCCGCTCCCTCTGAGCCACCACCTCCTCCACCACCTTCTCCACGTAGCCCGGATTTTCCAAGATCACCTCCAGGATGGCCCCGGTGTGGGCGGGGAGCACGAAGGGGGGAAGCACCTCCCGCACCACCCCCGCCACCTCCGGGCTTCCCAGGAGGTACCCGGCGCGGACCCCCCCCAGGGAGAAGGCCTTGGAGAAGGTGCGAAGCAGGGCCACGTGGGGGTTTTCCCGGGCGAGGTGGCTAAAGTCCGTCCCGGCGAACTCCCGGTAGGCCTCGTCCACCACCAAAAGCCCCCCCACCTCCCTGGCCCTTTGGGCCAAGGCCCAGAGGGCCTCCTCCGGGAAGAGGGTCCCCGTGGGGGCGTGGGGGTTGGGAAGGAAGAGAACCCCGCCCCTAAAGGCCTCGAGGAGGGCCCCAAGGTCCAGGGCGAACCCTTCCCCGAGGGGCACCGCCCGGTAGGGCGTCCCCGCCACCTTGGCGGCGTGGGCGTAGTGGGGGAAGGAGGGGGAAAGGTCCAGAACCTCCTCCGCCGCCAGGCTCAGGGCGAGGATCAAGAGGTTGGAGCCGGGAGCGAAAACGATCCCCTCCTCGGGCCAGTTCAAAAGGGCGGCAAGCCTTTTCCGTAGCGTTTCGGCGTGGATCTCGGGGTAGCGGTTCCAAGGAAGCGCCCGAAGCCGCTTTAAAGCCTCCTCCTTAAGGACCTCGGGAAGGTCAAAGGGGCTTTCGTTCTGGTCCAGCTTTACCGGGGCCTCTTCCCTTTTGTAGGGGTAAGGGGCGAGGCCCCGAAGGTGCGCCTTGAAGGCCCGCATGCCCCGAGTATAGCGGTAAACTCAGGGCATGAACCGGGCCCGGGACTGGCTCCTCCAGGCGGAGAAGGACCTGGAGATGGCCGAGATCGCCCGGAACGCCGGGAGGCACGAGTGGGCCTGCTTCGCCGCCCAGCAAGCGGCCGAGAAGGCCGTCAAGGCCCTCCACCTCCACCTGGGCCAGGAGGCCTGGGGGCACCTCGTGGCCCGGCTCCTGAAGGAGCTTCCCCTGGAGGTACCCCAGGAGCTGGTGGAAAAGGCCCGCTATCTGGATGGGCTCTACATCCCTACCCGCTACCCTGACGCCTTCCCCGAGGGGCCTTCGGCGGAGCACTACGGACCCTTGCAGAGCGAGGAGGCCATAGGCTATGCCCGTGAGGTCCTTGGGTTCGTCCGTGCTCAGATGGCCTAGCCGGGAAGAGGTGGAGGAGGCCCTGAAGGCCTGGCTTTCCCGCCACCCCATCCCGGGGCTCGTGGCCGCGGGCTACTTCGGCTCCTACGCCCGGGGGGAGGCGGGGGTGGGGAGCGACCTGGACCTCCTCCTCCTGGTGGCGCACTCCCCCCTCCCCCCCTGGAAGCGCCCCCTGGAGCTTCCCCTAGAGGAGCTTCCCGTGCCCGCGGAGGCCCTGGTCTACACCCTGGAGGAGTGGAAAGGCCTGCCCCAAAGAAGCCCCCGACTGGCCCGGGTCCTCCGGGAGGAAACCCGCTGGCTCCTCCCCCCTCCCTAGCGCCAGAGGACCACCCGCTCCAGGGGCAGGCGGTGGGAGGGGTAGCCCTCCTCCGCCGGGTAGCCCAAGGCCACCAGGGCGGGGATGGCGGCGTGGGAAGGAAGCCCCAGGATCGCCCTCACCCTCTCGGGGTCAAACCCCAGCATGGGGACGCTTCCGAGGCCATAAGCCTCCAGGAGGAGAAGGAGGTAGCCCAAAAGGATGTAGCTCTGCCCGGAGGCCCAGGCCTTTCGCGCCTCTTGCCCCATGGCGGCGAAGGCCCGTTGGATGGCCTGCTTCTGCGCCTCACGCCTTTCCCCCTGGACCCCGGGGTGGATGACCTCGTCCAGGTGGGCGAGGGCGTCCTCGAGGTCGGCGTAAAGGACCAGGACCACGGGGGCCTCCTCCACCTGCGCCTGGCCGAAGGCGGCCTCCCTAAGGGCCTTCTTCAGGGCAGGGTCCCGCACCACCACGACCCGCCAGGGCTGGAGGTTCCAGGCGGAGGGCGCCCTGAGGGCGGCCTCGAGGATTTCCCGAAGAAGCCCCTCGGGCACGGGGTCCTTCCGGTAACGCCGGATGGAGCGCCTCTTTAGGGCCGCCGTCTTCGCGTCCAAAACGGGAAGGGTCGCCTCCATACCTGGGGAAGGCTAACCTGGGGGACGGACCCTTTTTGTGAACCAAAGCGCTTTCAAGCGGAGAGGAACCCGCCGTCCACCGGCACCACCGCCCCGTTCACGTAACTTGCTAAGTCGCTGACCAGGAAAAGAATCACCCGAGCCACCTCGTCCGGGTCCCCAAAGCGGCCCATGGGGAGCCGGGCCTGGAAGAAGAAGCCGGTGGCCATCTTGTCCCAGTCCACCTTAAGAAGGGTACGGTGCACGGCCTCCCTTACCCCTTCGGTGCGGATCCCCCCGGGAACCACCACGTTGGCCCGAATCCGCTTCCCGTATTCCCGGGCCAAAGCCCGAGTCAAAGCCACCACCCCCGCCTTAGCAGCATCGTAGTGCGCCACCCCCCGGACGACGGGAAGGAAGGCCTCAATAGAACTCACATTAACGATAGCCCCCCTACGCCCCTTGTAGGCCCGCACAAATCCCTGCCACGAGGATAAGCCCCGCCCCCGCCTCCGCCAGGCGCAAGGCCGCGGCCCTACCGATGCCCTTGGCCGCCCCCGTAACCAAGGCCACCCGCTCTTGTAAACGAACCAGCTCGTTCAAAGAAGCCACCTTCACCACCTCCTAAGTGCCCGCACATCGGCTTCGCAACATGGGATGCCGGAATTAGGGCTGTTAGGAATAGGAAGGCTCGCTCTAGCGAAAGCCAGAGCAGGGTACTTAGAAGTGGGTATACCCCTTTCGGGGAAGGGGCGCCCCCCGGAGGTAAACCCCTTCCCCCGCCACCACCCTCCCTACCCGGAAGAGGGGAAGCCCCTTGGCCTTGGCCCTCGCTTCCACCGCGGCCGCCCCTTCCTGTGGCACCACCAGGACCGCCTCAAACTCCTCGCCCCCGTAGAGGACGAGCTCCAAGGCCGCCTCCTCGCCCCCCGCGAAGGCCAGGACGTCGGGGTAGAGGGGCAGGGCCTCCACCTCCACCCCCACCCCGAGGTCGGCAAGCTGCCAGAAGGTCTCGGCGAGGCCGTCGGAGGAGTCCAGGCTTCCCCGGAGGAGGCCGGAGAGGGCGAGAAGCTCCAGGCGAGGCAGGGGGTAGAAAGCCGCCTCCCGAATTTCGGGAAAGCCTTCCAAGGAGCGCCCCTCGTAGTGGGCCCGGATGGCCGCCCCCGTCCTCCCCCACCGGTCCCCGGCGAGGTAGAGGAGGTCCCCGGGGAGGGCCTTCCGGGGCAGGGGGGCCTCCGCCAGGGCGTAGCCGGAGACGGTGAGGGCCACCTCCATCCCCCGGTTCGTATCCCCCCCGAGGAGGAAGGCCCCAAGCCGCTTGGCCGCCTCCGCCGCCCCGCGCACGAGCTCCAGGACGAAGCCCTCCTCCAGGTCCTCGGGCAGGAAAAGGCCCAAGGTGAAGCCCAAGGGCCGCCCCATCTTGACAAGGAGGTCCGAGGCCGTGGCCGCCACCCCCCGAAACCCCACCTCAAAGGGCCCCATGCCCCTTAGGGCCACATCCCGGTAGAGGAAGCCGTCGGTCTTCAAGAGCCAGGCCACCCCGTCCGCCCAAACCCCCCCGGCGTCGTCCCCTGGGGGCAGGGGGGCGGCCTCAGGGTAGCCCAGGGGGGCCAGCTTGGCGAGAAGCGCACGCTCGCCCAGGTCTTTAAGCCGCATACATCCAGGCTAGGGTATCATGGCGGGGTGTGCCGGGTTGACCTGTGCCTAAGGCCGGCCCGGGGTCCCCTGATCCTGGTGGAAGTCCTGCCCGCGGGAAGCGTCCTCACCCGCCTTCTTGCCTTGGGAGCGCGGGAGGTCTGGGTGGCCCCGGGGCCGAAGGTGGCCCGCCTCCTAGCGGAGGCCTTCCCGGAGGAAGCCCTTCTCCTCGGGGAAGTGGAGGGGTTTCCCCCGGAAGGCTTTCACGGGAGGCTTTCCCTCCTGGACCTGGAGGCCGCCGAGGTCCGGGGCAGGCGGGCCGTGCTCTCGGCCCCTACCCTAAACGCGAGCCTCCTCCCAGAGGAGGAAGAGGTATACCTCGCTAGCCTGAGGAACGCCAAGGCGGTCCTCGAGGCCGCCCGGGAGCTCGAGGAACCCACCCTCCGCCCCTCGGGGGCGCCCGAGCCCCTGCTTTCGGCGGTGGTGGCCCTGGGGTTTCTTAAGCGCAAGCTCGCCCCCGAGGCCCCGCCGAGCCTTCCTACCCTCCTCCTCAAGGCCTTCCCCGACCCCCAGGAGGCCCTCTTCCAAAGCCCCGAGGGCCAGGCCCTCCACCGCCAGGGCCGCACCGAGGAGCTGGCCTGGGCAAGCCTCATCGGAGTGGACCCCGTGGTGCCCAAACTCGCCGAGGTCCGCTTCTTCCCCAAGGAGGCCCACGGGCTTAGCCGGGACCGGTACGCCCAAAGGTTCGTCCCATGGAAAGGCTGACCCTCCTCGGCCTCCCCCTAGACCCCGTGGACATGGAGGAGGCCCTAAAGCGCATCGGGGGCTTCCTCCAAGAGGAAAGGACCCACCAGGTGGTGACCCTGAACCCCGAGATCGCCGTAAGGACCCAGGAGGACGAGGCCCTGAGGCGGGCCGTCCTCGAGGCCGAGCTCGTCACCCCGGACGGGGTGGGGATCCTCTGGGCGGTGCGGCGCCTCCACGGCCTTTCCCTCAAGGAACGGGTCACGGGGATTGACCTCACCCTGGCCCTCCTCCGCCGGTTTCCGGGGGTCCGGGTCTACCTCCTCGGGGGGAAGCCGGGGGTGGCCGAGGGAGCCGCCCGGGAGGTGGAGCGCCTGGGGGGCGTGGTGGTGGGCCTCCACCACGGCTACTTCCAGGAGGAGGCCCCGGTGGTGGCGGCCATCCAAAAGGCCGCCCCCGACCTCCTCCTGGTGGGCATGGGGGAAAGGCAGGAAGCCTTCATCCACCGCCACAAGCCCCACCTCGAGGCCCGGGTGGCCATAGGGGTGGGGGGCACCCTGGACGTCCTTGCGGGAGAGGCCAGGCGCCCCCCCCTTTGGGCCCAGAGGCTCGGCCTGGAGTGGCTTTTAAGGGTGGGGCTAGACCCAAAGCGCTGGCGGAGGGCCCCCAGGCTTTTCCGCTTCGCTTACCTGGTCCTTAAGGAGGGGCGGTAGAATGTCCCCATGAAGCGGCTTCTGGTAAGCCTTCTCCTCCTCGGCCTCGCCCTGGGGCAGGGCCTCGTCCTCCCCTTTGAGGGACCCAAAGGGTACACCCTGGCCCAGGCCTTCGCCCAAGGCCTGAAGGCCCCGCCCCCCACCCTCCTCGCCCTCCTCCTCCCCGACCTCCCCTGGCGGGGAAGCTATGAGCTTGCCGGGGGGCTTTACACCAAGGCGGGGGCCCGGCTCGCCCAGGCGGCCACGGGGGCGGACTGGGTCCTTCTGGGGCGGGAAGAGGCGGGAGGGCTTCGGCTCTTCCTGGCCCGTGAAGCGGGGGTCAAGGAGGCCCTCTTCCCCACCCCGGAGCTCGGGTGGCTGTGGCTCCAGGGGGAAGGCCTCGCCCCCCGCTTTAGCCCCCTCCCCACGCCCTCCCTCCCGGAGGAAAGGCTTCGGGCCCTGGCCCAAGGGGAGGACCCGGACCCCCTCCACCGTTCGGCCCTGGACTTGAAGGAAAGCCGGGGTAGCGGCCTCCTTGAGGGGCTTCTTCCCCAGAAGCTTCTTCTCCTCTGGCAAGGGAGGCTTCCTAGGGCCTACGAGGCCTTCCGGCTCCTCGCCGAGGGGAGGCGGGAAGAGGCCTTGGCCTTGGCGGAGGCCATGGGGGAGGGGGACGTCCTGGAAAGGACCGCGGCCCACCTGGTCTATAGGGCCCTCGAGGACGAGCGCTGGAAGGTCTCGGCGAGAAGGCTTTCGGAGGCCTTCCCCGAGCTTCCCCTGGCCTGGGAGGAGGTGAGCTTCGCCGCCTTCCAGGAAGGCAAGGGGGAGGAGGCCAAGGAGGCCCTCCTCAAGGCCCTTGCCCTCCGCCCGGACTACTGGCTCTACTGGACCAACCTGGGCTGGGCCTACTACCTCACCGGGGACCTCCCCCGGGCCATCTGGGCCTCGGAGAGGGCGGTGGCCCTTTCCCCCAACGCCACCGCCTACTACAACCTGGGCCTTTTCAAGGCCATTTACGGGGACTTCCTCGGGGCCAAGGCCACCTACGACCGGGCCCTGAGGCTGGACCAAGGGGAGGATTACCCCGAGGCCCTGAAGGACCTGGAGGAACGGGAAGAGCCCCTTGCCCTCTTCTTCCGGGCTTACCTTGCGGAGCGGACAGGCCTGGAGGCCGAGCCCCTCTACCAGGCCTTCCTCGAGGCCTACCCCAAGCACCCCGCCGCCTTCGCCGCGCAAAGGGCCCTCGCCGCCCTAAAGGCAGGGGGACTTTCCCTGGAGGTGGAGCGCCTCACCCTGGTCCCAGGCGGCCCGGACGCGCGGCCCTTCCGCGCCGGGGAGGCCATCTTCCCCGAGGTGCGGCTGGAGGGACGGCCCTACCTCAGGCAAGCCTCCCTGTTCACCGCCCTCTACCGGGACGGGGAAAAGGTGGCCGAGGAGGAAAAACCCTTGGGCTTCCCACCCCTCACCGTGGCCCTCCTCGAGGTGGCCCCCCCGGTGGTGCCGGAAGCCCCGGGGCGGTACCGCCTCGAGGTCCGCTACGCCGAGGCCCGGGCGGTCCTGGACCTGGAGGTGGGGGCGCCAAGCCTCGCCCGCAGGCTCTTCGCCCTGGGCCTCGAGGTGCGGGACCTCTCGGGTAGGCCCCTCCTCACCCCCAAGGAGGCCCTGGGGGAGGACGGGGAGCGGCTCCTCCTGGAGCGCGCCCGAGAGGCCCTGATGGAGGCCGCCCCCCTGGCCACCACCGAGCGCCTCACCCAACCCTTGGAGAAGGGCCCCGTGGCCGGGAGGAGCGTCCAGGAGGTGCTGCGCGACCCCGACCCCGAGATCCTCCGGGCCTTCTTCCAGGCCGTGCTGGAAAACCCCGAGCGGCTTGCGGAGACCGACGTGATCAACGCCTTCGTCAACTGGCTCCTGGAGCCCTAACCTAAGGAAAGGGAGGTGGAAGCGTGAACCTGGAGGCCAAGAAGAAGGTGCTGAGGAGCTTCACCTATGGGCTTTACGTCCTCACCGCCAAAGACGGGGACGAGGTGGCCGCGGGGACCGTGAACTGGGTGACCCAGGCCTCCTTCCAGCCCCCCCTGGTGGCGGTGGGGCTCAAGCGGGACAGCCACCTCCACGCCCTGGTGGAGCGCACGGGGAAGCTCGCCCTCATGACCCTGGCCCACGACCAGAAGGCCATCGCCCAGGACTTCTTCAAGCCCACGGTGCGGGAAGGGGACCGGCTGAACGGCCACCCCTTTGAGCCCTCCCCCACCTTCGGCCTCCCCCTCCTCACGGAGCTCCCCTACTGGCTGGAGGCCGAGGTGCGCCACCTCTACCCGGGCGGGGACCACAGCCTGGTGGTGGCCGAGGTGGTGGAGGCGGGGGTGCGAAGGGAGGAGAAGCCCCTGGTCATGTGGGACACGGGCTGGTTCTACGGGGGCTGAGGCCAGGGCAACCCCCCTTGCCGTGGCGGGAACCTAAGGCGTCCCCGCCCTGGAAAAAACGCCCCTTCGGCGCTATACTTTTAAGGATATGGACTACACGACCACCACCAGCATCAACCTGGCCCGCCTCCTGAAGGAAGGGGGGACAGCCCGCGCCCAAGGAGTGGTCCAGGAGGCCTTCGTGGTCGGGGAGGAGCGCTTCCCCCTGCAAGGGGAGGCCTCTTGGCGGGTCGCCATCTCCTCCGTGGGGGGGAACGAGTACTGGCTCTCCGGAGAGGTGGAGGGGGTGGTGCTCATGGAGTGCCGCCGCTGCCTCAAGCCCACCCCGACCCGGATCCACGCCCACTTCCAGCACCTCCTCCACTACGAGCCGGGCCTCGAGGAGGTCGTCTTCCACGAGGAGGGCGAGGAGGAGTTCTACGCCTTCGGCCTCCCCGACCTGGACCTCCTCCCCTTCCTCACCGAGGCCTTCGTCACCGAGATGCCCTACACCGTCCTCTGCGAGGAGGGGTGCAAGGGCCTCTGCCCCGTGTGCGGGGCGGACCGCAACGTGGAGGACTGCGGCCACGAACCGGAGGCCTTCCACCCCTTCCTCGGCCTCAAGGACCTCCTTCCGGAACTCTAGGCCTTTCTGCTATACTACCTGGGGTTTAGCGGGGCTAGGCCCCCGAGTCTGGAGGAGAAGATGGCGAAACACCCTGTGCCCAAAAAGAAGACCTCCAAGGCGCGCCGGGACGCCCGGCGGAGCCACCACGCCCTCACCCCGCCCACCCTGGTCCCCTGCCCCGAGTGCAAGGCCATGAAGCCCCCCCACACCGTCTGCCCCGAGTGCGGCTACTACGCCGGGCGGAAGGTGCTGGAGGTCTGAGCCTCCGCCCATCGGTTTCGCCGCAGGGGATGCCCGAACTAGGACCGGAGGAGGCCCTTTTGGGGCCCCCGCCTAGGCCTTGGTGGGGCATCTAAGAGGCCCCGGGCGCGCCCGGGGCCTCCGGTCTTTTTGGGTATAGTAAGGCCCATGACGGGAGGTCGGGCATGAGCGGGATCCTGGCCCTGGGGGCCTACGTCCCCGAGCGGGTCATGACCAACGCCGACTTTGAGGCCTACCTGGACACCTCGGACGAGTGGATCGTCACCCGCACCGGGATCAAGGAACGGCGCATCGCCGCAGAGGACGAGTACACCTCGGACCTGGCCTTCAAGGCGGTGGAGGACCTCCTAAGGAGGCACCCCGGGGCCCTCGAGGGGGTGGACGCCGTGATCGTGGCCACCAACACCCCGGACGCCCTCTTCCCCGACACCGCCGCCCTGGTGCAGGCCCGCTTCGGCCTCAAGGCCTTCGCCTACGACCTCCTCGCGGGCTGCCCCGGATGGATCTACGCCCTGGCCCAAGCCCATGCCCTGGTGGAGGCGGGCCTGGCCCAGAAGGTCCTGGCGGTGGGGGCGGAGGCCCTTTCCAAGATCATTGACTGGAACGACCGGGCCACCGCCGTCCTCTTCGGCGACGGGGGCGGGGCCGCGGTGGTGGGCAAGGTGCGCCAAGGCTTCGGCTTTCGCTCCTTCGTCCTGGGGGCGGACGGCACCGGGGCCAAGGAGCTCTACCACGCCTGCGTGGCCCCGAGGCTTCCCGATGGCACCTCCATGAGAAACCGCCTCTACATGAACGGGCGGGAAGTCTTCAAGTTCGCCGTGCGGGTGATGAACACCGCCACCCTCGAGGCCATAGAGAAGGCGGGCCTCACCCCCGAGGACATCCGCCTCTTCGTCCCCCACCAGGCGAACCTCAGGATCATTGACGCCGCCCGGGAACGCCTGGGGCTTCCCTGGGAAAGGGTAGCGGTGAACGTGGACCGCTACGGCAACACCTCCACGGCCTCCATCCCCTTGGCCCTCAAGGAGGCGGTGGACGCGGGCCGGATCCGGGAGGGGGACCACGTCCTTTTGGTCTCCTTCGGGGCGGGGCTCACCTGGGCCGCCGCCGTCCTCACCTGGGGGGGTGCCTGATGTACGCCGCCCTCTTCCCCGGGCAGGGCTCGCAGCGGGTGGGGATGGGCCGGGCCCTCTACGAGGCCTCCGCCGCCGCCAAGGAGGTCCTGGACCGGGCCGAGGCCGCCCTACCCGGCCTCCTCAAGCTCATGTGGGAGGGCCCCGAGGAGGCCCTGACCCTCACGGAGAACCAGCAGCCCGCCCTCCTCGCCGCAGGCTACGCCGCCTACCGGGCCTTTTTGGAGGCGGGCGGAAAGCCCCCCGCCCTCGCCGCGGGCCACTCCTTAGGGGAGTGGACGGCCCACGTGGCCGCGGGCACCCTGGAGCTGGAAGACGCCCTAAGGCTCGTGCGCCTTAGGGGCAGGTACATGCAGGAGGCCGTCCCCGTGGGGGAAGGAGCCATGGCCGCCGTGCTGAAGCTCCCCCTGGAGGAGATCCAAAAGGTCCTGGAGGGCCTTGAGGGGGTAGAGATCGCCAACCTCAACGCCCCGGAGCAGACGGTGATCTCCGGGAGGAGGCAAGCGGTGGAGGAGGCCGCGGAGAGGCTCAAGGAGCGGCGGGCCCGCGTGGTCTTCCTCCCCGTCTCCGCCCCCTTCCACTCCTCCCTCATGGCCCCCGCCCGGGAAAGGCTTGCCCAGGACCTGGCCCAGGTTCCCCTGAAAAGGCCCCGCTTCCCCGTCTACAGCAACGTGACCGCCAGGCCCGAGGAGGACCCGGAGAGGATCCGGACGCTCCTCCTTGAGCAGATCACCGCCCCGGTGCGCTGGGTGGAGATCCTACGGGACATGGAGGCGAGGGGCGTCAAGCGCTTTTTGGAGTTCGGAAGCGGGGAGGTGCTGAAAGGCCTGGTGAGCCGCACCCTAAAGGAGGCCCAGGCCCTAAGCGTCCAGGACCCGGATAGCTTAAAAAAGGCGCTGGAGGTGGAGCGTGCGTAAGGCCCTGATCACCGGAGCAAGCCGCGGCATCGGGCGGGCCATCGCCCTGAGGCTCGCGGAGGACGGCTTCGCCCTGGCCATCCACTACGGCCACAACCGGGAAAAGGCGGAGGAGGTGGCGGAGGAGGCAAGGCGCCGGGGAAGCCCCCTGGTGGCGGTCCTCGGGGCGAACCTCCTGGAGGCCGAGGCGGCCACCGCCCTCGTCCACCAGGCGGCGGAGGTCTTAGGGGGCTTGGACACCCTGGTGAACAACGCCGGCATCACCCGGGACACCCTCCTCGTGCGCATGAAGGACGAGGACTGGGAGGCGGTCCTCGAGGCCAACCTCTCCGCCGTCTTCCGCACCACCCGGGAGGCGGTGAAGCTCATGATGAAGGCCCGCTTCGGCCGCATCGTCAACATCACCAGCGTGGTGGGGATCCTGGGCAACCCGGGCCAAGCCAACTACGTGGCCTCCAAGGCGGGGCTCATCGGCTTCACCCGGGCGGTGGCCAAGGAGTACGCCCAGCGGGGGATCACGGTGAACGCCGTGGCCCCGGGCTTCATTGAGACGGAGATGACGGAAAGGCTCCCCCAGGCGGTGAAGGAGGCCTACCTGAGAGAGATCCCCGCCGGGCGCTTCGGCCGTCCTGAGGAGGTGGCCGAGGCCGTGGCCTTCCTCGTCTCGGAGAAGGCGGGCTACATCAACGGCCAGACCCTGTGCGTGGACGGGGGGCTTACCCCCCACTGAGGTCGTGCTAAAATCCCCCCGGGAGGTTTTTCATGACGGAGCAGGAGATCTTTGAGAAGGTGAAGGCGGTGATCGCGGACAAGCTCCAGGTGGAGCCGGAGAAGGTGACCCTCGAGGCCCGCTTCATTGAGGACCTGGGGGCGGACAGCCTGGACACCGTGGAGCTCATCATGGGCCTGGAGGACGAGTTCGGCCTGGAGATCTCCGACGAGGAGGCCGAGAAGATCCGCACCGTCAAGGACGCCGTGGAGTACATCAAGGCCAAGCTGGGCTAGCGGGGCTTAGAACGCGGGTGGGGCGCGAAGGGCGCCCCGCCTTTCCTTTTTCCCGGGGCGTTCCCGGGTATACTACGCCCATGCGACGCGTGGTGGTCACCGGCCTAGGCGCCCTCACGCCCATCGGCGTGGGGCAGGAGGCCTTCCACAAGGCCCAGCTTGCGGGCAAAAGCGGGGTCAGGCCCATCACCCGCTTTGACGCCTCGGCCCTCCCCGTGCGCATCGCCGCCGAGGTGGACGTGGACCCCGGGGCCTACCTGGACCGGAAGGAGCTCAGGCGCCTGGACCGCTTCGTCCAGTACGCCCTCATCGCCGCTCAGCTTGCCCTGGAGGACGCGGGGCTAAAGCCCGAGGCGCTTGACCCCGAGCGGGTGGGGACCCTGGTGGGCACGGGGATCGGGGGCATGGAGACCTGGGAGGCCCAAAGCCGGGTCTTCCTAGAAAGGGGCCCAAACCGCATCAGCCCTTTCTTCATCCCCATGATGATCGCCAACATGGCCTCGGCCCACATCGCCATGCGCTACGGCTTCACCGGGCCTTCCTCCACGGTGGTCACCGCCTGCGCCACGGGGGCGGACGCCCTGGGAAGCGCCCTGCGCATGATCCAGCTCGGCGAGGCCGACCTCGTCCTGGCGGGGGGGACGGAGGCCGCCATCACCCCCATGGCCATCGGGGCCTTCGCCGTGATGCGGGCCCTTTCCACAAGGAACGAGGAGCCCGAGAAGGCGAGCCGCCCCTTCACCCGCTCCCGGGACGGGTTCGTCATGGGGGAGGGGGCCGGGGTCTTGGTCCTCGAGGCGTACGAGCACGCGAAGAAGCGGGGCGCCCGCATCTACGCCGAGCTCGTGGGCTTCGGCCGGAGCGCCGATGCCCACCACATCACCGAGCCCCACCCCGAGGGGAAGGGCGCCGCCTTGGCCATGACCCGGGCCCTGAAGGACGCGGGCCTCGCCCCCGAGCAGGTGGGCTACATCAACGCCCACGGCACCTCCACCCCCGTGGGGGACCGGGCGGAGGTCCTGGCCATCAAGCGGGTCTTCGGGGAGCACGCCAAGCGGCTCATGGTCTCCAGCACCAAGAGCATGATCGGCCACCTCCTGGGAGCGGCGGGGGCGGTGGAGGCCATCGCCACGGTCCAGGCCCTCTACCACGGGGTCATCCCTCCCACGATCAACCTCGAGGACCCCGACCCCGAGCTGGACCTGGACTTTGTCCCCGAGCCCCGGGAGGCCAAAGTGGACTACGCCCTCTCCAACTCCTTTGCCTTCGGGGGGCACAACGCCGTCCTGGTCTTCAAGAGGGTCTGATGCGGTTTCCCCGGGAAGCCCTTCTGGAGCTGGAGGCCAGCCGCCTCGCCCCCTACGCTCAGAAGGCCAAGGACACCCGGGGGCGCAAGCACCCAGAGCCCGAGTCCCTCTACCGAACCCCCTACCAGAAGGACCGGGACCGGATCCTCCACACCACCGCCTTCCGCCGCCTGGAGTACAAGACCCAGGTCCTCCCCGGCTGGGCCGGGGACTACTACCGCACCCGCCTCACCCACACCCTGGAAGTGGCCCAGGTTTCCCGGTCTATCGCCCGCGCCCTCGGCCTCAACGAGGACCTCACCGAGGCCATCGCCCTCTCCCACGACCTGGGCCACCCCCCCTTCGGCCACACGGGGGAGCACGTCCTGAACGCCCTCATGCAGGACCACGGGGGGTTTGAACACAACGCCCAGGCCCTAAGGATCCTCACCCACCTGGAGGTGCGCTACCCCGGCTTCCGCGGCCTCAACCTCACCTACGAGGTCCTGGAGGGGATCGCCACCCACGAGGCCGCCTACAGCCCGGGCTTCAAGCCCCTCTACGAGGGGCAGGGGACCCTCGAGGCCCAGGTGGTGGACCTCTCCGACGCCATCGCCTATGCCGCCCACGACCTGGACGACGGGCTCAGAGCGGGCCTCCTCCACCCCGAGGAGCTCAAAGAAGTGGAGCTCCTCCAGGCCCTGGCCCTGGAGGAGGGGCTGGACCTCCTGAGGCTTCCTGAGCTTGACCGCCGCGTCTTGGTGCGGCAACTCCTCGGCTACTTCATCACCGCCGCCATAGAGGCCACCCACCGGCGGGTGGAGGAGGCGGGCGTGCAAAGCGCCGAGGCCGTGCGCCGCCACCCAAGCCGCCTCGCCGCCTTGGGGGAGGAGGCGGAAAAGGCCCTCAAGGCGCTCAAGGCCTTCCTCATGGAGCGCTTCTACCGCCACCCCGAGGTCCTCAGGGAAAGGCGCAAGGCGGAGGCGGTGCTGGAAGGCCTCTTCGCCGCCTACACCCGCTACCCCGAGCTCCTTCCCCGGGAGGTGCAGGCCAAAATCCCCGAGGAGGGGCTGGAGCGGGCGGTGTGCGACTACATCGCCGGGATGACGGACCGCTTCGCCCTCGAGGCCTACCGCAGGCTCTCCCCCTAAGGGCCCGCACCCCCCGCCAAGGCCGTGGGCAGGCGCTTTCGGGGCTCCGGGAGCGCGTTCCGGCGGGAGGAAGGGAAGCGGGGTAGACTATAGGGGTGAAACCGCTAAGCTGGTCCGAGGCGTTCGGTAAAGGCGCGGGAAGGATCCAGGCCTCCACCATCCGGGAGCTTCTCAAGCTCACCCAGCGCCCCGGCATCCTGAGCTTCGCCGGGGGGCTCCCGGCCCCCGAGCTCTTCCCCAAGGAGGAGGCGGCGGAGGCCGCGGCGCGGATCCTGCGGGAGAAGGGCGAGGTCGCCCTCCAGTACAGCCCCACCGAGGGCTACGCCCCCCTAAGGGCCTTCGTGGCGGAGTGGATCGGCGTGCGCCCCGAGGAGGTCCTGATCACCACCGGGAGCCAGCAGGCCCTGGACCTCGTGGGCAAGGTCTTCCTGGACGAGGGAAGCCCCGTGCTGCTGGAGGCCCCAAGCTACATGGGGGCCATCCAGGCCTTCCGTCTCCAAGGCCCCCGCTTCCTCACGGTGCCCGCCGGGGAGGAGGGCCCGGACCTGGACGCCCTGGAAGAGGTCCTCAAGAGGGAGCGCCCCCGCTTCCTCTACCTCATCCCCTCCTTCCAGAACCCCACGGGGGGCCTCACGCCCCTTCCCGCCCGGAAGCGGCTCTTGCAGATGGTGATGGAGCGGGGCCTCGTGGTGGTGGAGGACGACGCCTACCGGGAGCTCTACTTCGGGGAGGCGCGCCTCCCAAGCCTCTTTGAGCTCGCCCGGGAGGCGGGCTACCCCGGGGTCATCTACCTGGGAAGCTTCTCCAAAGTCCTCTCCCCCGGGCTTCGCGTGGCCTTCGCCCTAGCCCACCCGGAGGCCCTGCAGAAGCTCGTCCAGGCCAAACAGGGGGCCGACCTCCACACCCCCATGCTCAACCAGATGCTGGTCCACGAGCTGGTGAAGGAGGGCTTCCCCAAGCGCTTGGAGCGGGTCCGCCGGGTCTACCGGGAAAAGGCCCAGGCCATGCTGGAGGCCCTGGACCGGGAGGTGCCCAAGGAGGTGCGCTACACAAGGCCCAAGGGCGGGATGTTTGTCTGGATGGAGCTCCCCAAGGGCCTCTCCGCCGAGGGCCTCTTCCGAAGGGCCCTCGAGGAGAACGTGGCCTTCGTGCCGGGAGGTCCTTTCTTCGCCAACGGAGGCGGGGAGAACACCCTGAGGCTCTCCTACGCCACCCTGGACCGGGAAGGGATCGCGGAAGGCGTGCGCCGCCTGGGGCGGGCGCTAAAGGGGCTTTTAACTTTGGTCTAGGAAGAGGAGGGGCTCTCTTCTTCTCAGCTCCCCCACCAGGGCGTCTAAAAAGGCTTCTCCCTCCGCCACCGCCTCCTCGGGCCTCAGCAAAAGGGGTGCCCGGCGGGTGTCTATCTCCAAAACCCAGCAACCCTCTACGAGGCCTTGAGCCCAGAGGGGAGGGCGTCTTTGAGCAAGGGCGGCGAGCCCCTGCTTGAAGCGGGCGTAGATAGGGTCAAGCTCATTCCCCTGGGGAGGTCGGTAAACGCCTCCCCTTCGCTTGGTAGGCGCCCCGTAGTCCAGAACCACCACATACCCTACGACCACCTCGGGAAAAAGGAGCTGGACGGAGGAAACCTCCCCAACCAGATCGTCCAGGCGGTTAGGCCAGGACCCCGAGGGATTTTTCAGGATGGACTTCAGGGAAATGAGAAGCCGCGGTTTCTTGGATAACTCAAAACTTGCACTTATGCACCCTGGGGATAGTTATGCTCGGGGGACCACT